>Ga0163161_10000969_pt1 | contig 21937 bp, 28 predicted proteins | sample S45metaG_FD_129847 | JGI IMG/M metagenome (GOLD analysis project Ga0163161, IMG submission 129847) | Switchgrass rhizosphere microbial communities from Kellogg Biological Station, Michigan, USA - S4-5 metaG | ecosystem: Host-associated > Plants > Roots > Rhizosphere > Soil | place: USA... | reverse complement strand
GTCTGCATCGCCGGCAGCAGGGCCTGCCCGATCGCCGCCTTCGCGTTCTGGAATTGGGCGGCGGCGCGCTGCTGCGCCCCGGCGACAGTATCGGATTCGCGGGCGAACTGGCCGTGGGCCTTCGCGGCCTGTTCGGTGACCAGCGCCAACAGGGCGGTGGTGGATGCCTGTTTCCCGGCGGCGCCGGTGAGCTTGTCGGTGCCGTCGCGCATCTTGCGGGCCTTGATGTCGGCGTCCTTGATCGAAATTCCGTAGCGTTCGATCGGGTCACGTTCGCCGCGCAGCGCAGCCGACAGCGCGTCGACGGCGTCGGAGGTGGGGCCGCCGAACGTGGCCGCGAGGTCCGCGCCCATCGTGATCAGATCTTTCGTCTTGCCGAGCAGCTGGTCATGGGGCAGGCCGAGGTTGGTCAGCTGCGATCCGACGACGGCGGCCATCTGGGCGTACTCAGACGCGGCCAGGCCGACCGACTCCGCCGCGGACTGGGCCCATTCCTTGATGGTGTCGGCGGAGTCGCCGAACACGGAATCGACCGCACCCATGGCCTGCTGTTGCAGGGACGCGGCGTCGATGACCATGTCCGCGCCCTTGAGAGCTGCCACACCCAACGCCACCGCAGGTATCGCCGCTTTCCGCAGTCCCTGGGCCCACTTGGAAGTGCCCTGGGCCGCGGTCTGCATCTTCGCGGATGCCTGAGCGGTGTCCGCGACGACCTTGATGATCAGCGTCGAGGATGGCATGGTCAGCGTTCCTGCCGTTCTAGTAATTCGAGCGCGGTGGCGATGGTGGCGTCGTCTTCATGCCACCACGCCGCGGGCGCCGTGCCGGAGGCTAGGGCGATGGCGACGACCATGTAGGCGCGGCTACCGGCGGGGTAGGGTCCACGTCGTTGTCTTCGTCGTCGTTGATCGCCTCGAGTTGCACCACCTCTTCCTCAAATTCGGACAGCGTCAGGTTCAGGATTTCCATGCGGGTCGCCGCCCGCCAGCACACGTAGTTAGCGAACAGGAACGGCGCCTCTTCCAACGACGGCCAGCTGCGGTGCCGGGCCCGTTCCCGGTCGAACGCCACCATGTCAGCGTTGGTGATCCGCACTTCGTGTTCGGTGTCGTCGGCCATCCACAGGCGGTACCGCTGCGCTTTCAGCTTCCGGTCACTCATTTCTCACGCTCCATGGATCTTGCTCATGATCTGCCCGATGCGGGCATCCACCGCGGCGACCGCGGCCGGTTCGGAGGCCCGCAGCGTCGCGTACAACCAGGGCTGCGGCCGGATGTTGTGCCCCGGCCACCCGAAATGGATCACCCCGGCGTACGGGACGCCCGGGCCCCCAGCCGTCACCGTGGCCTGGGACCGGGTTGCCGCGGCGCGGGTGGAGGCCGCGAGCCGGCCCGTGCGGCGCGGCGCCCGGGACCGGGACACGTTGGCCATGCCGGCGGCGGTGCGCCGGTTCACGTCGGTCATGTCGGCCAGGGACCGGCCGGCGGCGTGCATCGTGGCCGCGAGCCGGTCGGCGCCGATCACCTGCACATCGCCGGCCATGACCGCACGTCAGCCCGTCAGCGCTGGTGTCCGGGCCGGGCGGGTCGATCCCGTGTCTTCCTTGGATCGTGTGGCCCGGCTGGCGCCCAGGGGTAGCGGGGCGTCGCCCCACACCGGCTCACCGACGCAGTCCCACTCGAAATCGGCCGTCATGTTCTTCTTGACTTCGTCGCCGCCGACGTCGAGTGGATCCACGATCAGCTCGCCGGTGACTGCCTTGGCCGCGGTGTTGTTGGGCACGAACACGAACGGGAACTGCCCGCCCTTGTTCTCCCACGTGAAATCGACCATGCCGCCGTCGGACAGGTCGAGCAGGACCGTCCCGGACAGCTTCGCGGTGTACTCCGTGCCACCGGCGATGGTGTCGCCGCACAGCGTGGGGGTGTCGTCTTCCTTGTCCTTGTCCCACGCCACCTTCGTGGCGGAGAGTTGACAGGACAGGTCCAAGCCCGCCGGTGGCGCTGCGCCGATCGTCAGCGTCCCGGGCCCGAGTTTCGTGGCAGTGCCGGCCATCGTGTGACTCCTCTTTCAAATCGTTACGGCGAAGATCAGGATCGGTACGGTCGCGCCATCGGCCACGACCAGCTGCCCCGGTGCCACGGTGGTGATCTGGTACTCCTCGAGCGCCAGGGCGACCGGGTCGATCAGGGCGTCACCCGCGGCGACCGTCGTGGCCGGGTCGGCGGCGGGCAGCGCGACGCACAGCTGCCAGTCCGTTTCCGCGACGCACATCGCCACCGGCCGCACGGCCTGCCACACCGGCCACGCATCCCAGGCCATCACCGGATGCGGCTGGTGCAGGTGGCCGGTCAAGGTGACCGGGACGCCGTCGACCACGGCGGGGAGCTGGTCGACGGCGTCGACCAGCTCCCCGCGTGTCTGCGCCAGATCCACCATCGTTAGCGGCGGCGGCTGGTCTTCGGTTCCGGATCGTCAACCGGACTGGTGTCGCCGTCCGGGTCGTCCGGGTCGACCGGCTTGGTACGGCCCGGGCGCCGGGGTGGGACCGGAGCCGGCTCCTGCGGCTGGTCGTCGGGCAGGTGGGGACCGGTCCCGGGCGCCGGGATGACGTTGCCGTGTTCGTCTCTCATTGTGTTGCCCCTTTTTTCGTTTATGCGGCGACGAATTTGCGTAGCCGCCGCTCGAGCCGTTCGATTTCGGGGTCAAGCTGCGGCAGCCGGGTCGGGCCGTACTCGTCCCCGGCGGTCAACCCCAGCGGCACGCCGCGGGCGGCGACGCTGCGCCCGCAGCGGCGATACAGGGCCAGCCGCAGCAGCGGCGGGAACGTGTCCGGGTCGTCCGGCCACGTGTCCGGAACCCGGCACGCTTCGGCCTGCAGCTGCGCTTCCGCGTCGAGGATGTCTTGTAGTTCGACGTCGGAGATCGCGGCCGTGCTGACCTTCAGCCATGCCCGGATCTCGATCACCGTGGGTACCGTCGCCACCCGCCCCGCCTTTCGCTTCAGTGTTGCTGCCCTGGGGAGTCTGGTCCGACAGGCTGCGGGAATGGGCGGCGTCGACCAATCCCTGCCCCCCTCTGGTCGGGATCGGTGCGCTCGCGGCGCCCTACAGCCGTCGTCGGCTGCGGTGACCAGACTCCCCAGGGCAGGTCATTACGGCACCGGCACCGGCGCCGTGAGCTTGGCGAACCCATCGGTTTCGAGGAACCCGAACGCGGTGTATCCGCCGTAGGCGACTTCCACACCCAGGATCTTCGGCTCGACGGCGGTCAGCAGACCGATCCGGTCCTCGTAGTACTCGGCCATGCTCGACACGCCGAGGATGCAGGTGCCGTCCGGGAACGTCGGCACGACCACCCGGGTCAGGTCGAACATGTTGCCCGTGAACGCGGTCAGCGTCGACGTGCCGGCGCTGCCGGAGGCGTTGGGTGGGAACACCAGGTGGGCCGGGTCCACGATGGGCCCGACCGCTGCCCACACGTCCAGGGAACACCACAGCCGGTCGGGCAGCTGCCCGCAGCCGCCGTAGACCAGCGCGGCGGCCTCGTACAGGGCGGCGCCCCACCCGGACAGGGTGTTGTCTTCCACGGTGACCGGTCCACCCATGCCGGCGGCGGCGGTGAACGCGGTGGCGATGGTCGACTCGGTGTCGATGGCGTACGCGTTGGCGAGATCCTCAATGAGGATGTTCCACGCGGTGGGTGAGGTCCAGTCGATATCCTGCCGGGAAATGTTCACCCATCCGCCGTGCGTTTCCTTCGGAAACTCCACCGACTCGATCTTCATTTGCTGTGTGGGTAGGGCGGTCTTTTCCGCGGTCTGTTTCCCCGACAGTGTGTGTTGGGTGATACGGGGCCGGGCGAATTTCAGGCCCGGGATCCCGCCCAGTGCCTTGGGCCCCAGGGAACTGATCAGCGGCCGCCGGGCGTCGATCGTGTTCAGCACCGCCCCGACGACCGGCACCGGCAGCAGGCCAGGGGTGTCGGCCGTGGTCTGATTCGCGGCACGTTCCACACGATCGCCGTCCCGCAGCGCCGCCAATCGGGCCGCGGCCGCTTCCTGACGCGGGCCGAAAACCGACGCTAGTTCGTTGTCGCGGTGGCGCATCGCGGCGAGGACGTCGAGCATCGCGTGGCCGGCCGTCAGGTATGCCGGCGGCTGCTGCGGCGCCAGGGCGCGGGTCTGCTGCCGGGCACCCGGCGCGGTGAACGGCAGGTTAGCGGAGGCTTCGCGCAGCTGCGCGAACGTGACCAGCGGCTCGATCTGGTCGTCCAGGGCCTGGATGCGCTCGCGGCTGGCGGACAGGGATGCTTTCTCGGTGTCCGACAGGTCCCGCCCGGCGGAGTCAACCTCACCCAGCAGATGATCAATGTATGCGACTTGTTCCTGCCGCTCGGACTGGAAACGCTCGAGGATCGCCATAGACATTTCGGAACACTCCACACGTAGCGTCGGGAAGCCTCACGCGACAAGGAGTCGCGGGGCGCGTCAACCGAAGCGTGGGTGCTCCCGTGGGCCGTGGGCCCGGCGGTGTCCCGGCAGGATCGGGCGGAGCTTGGTCAGCTCCTTATTGGCCGTTCTGGTTCAGGTTAGAACGCCACGCCTTCCACCGGTCAAGGTTCGGCCGCTGCGTGGGCGTGTCGCGCCGTGACGCCACCAGGGTCACCTGGGCCTCATTCCACTGCGGCGTCGACACCATCGACGTTTCGATCAGCCGCCCTTCACGCAGGGTGCACCGATCCAACGTGTTCGCGTCATCAATGGCCCATTCCTCGAGCTCGGAGATCTGCCAGTCATTGATGATGGGTTGCCACGCCACGCTCAACCCGGTCAGGACACCGGACTGCGCCAGCCGGGCGGCGCGCTGCGCATCCGGGGCATCGTCCAGGGACCATTCGCCCCACAGCCCATCGGCGCGGCTGGCCCACTTCGTGTTGTAGCCGATCGGGAAGGATTCGTCGTTGTGCCACAGCAGCAGCGGCAGATTCCGGCCCGCCTCCTTGATCGACTTGTCGAAACATCCCGTCGCGAGGTTCAGCAGGTACCAGCCGCGGACCGTCCACGTGTCGTACGGGGCGGCCCGGCCCGCGAGGGTGCGTAGGTTGCCGGTGACGTCCACGTCGGTCATCTGGCAGGACATGCGTGGCCCGCCGCGTACCTTGACCCGTCGTACGGCACTCATGTCGTGCTCTCCATCTGTGGTGGCGGTGTCGTAGCCGTCGGTGCGAGCAGGGACGGCCCGGCCGGGGATGCCAGACCCAGGAACGCCCGGGCCTCGTCCTTGGTGAGGATCTCGCCGGCGACGGCGGTGGCGAGGGTGTCGATGGTGGAGGCGAAATCGTCACGGGTGAACTGCACCCGCTCGAACCGCAGCCGCTGCCCGCGGGGCAGCAGCGCCATCGACCACACGTCCTCGAAATCGTTGAGGACCGGTTCCAGGCTGATCCGCAGCAGGTTCGAAAAGTTCGCCCCCGGCGACTGGTAGGTCAGCGTCGAGTTGGGAGCGCCCAGGTAGTAGCCGTCCAGGTTGAACGCGTTGGCGATGTCGGTCAGGGCCATCCGCCGGGCCTCGGTCAGCTGCGCATCCTCCGGTGACCACGCCAACGGGATGACCTGGGTGCCGGCGGGCAGGATCGCCGGTTCGCGCCGCCCGCCGGCGTAGCGGGCCATCCAAGCGTCCTTGGCGTCGTCGGCTTCGCCCTGGCCCAGCTCCGGGTTGTTCGACACGATCGCCACGGACGGCACGGCAGCGCCGGTCAACGTCGACTTTTCGTAGGTTTCCTGGGTGTTGATGCGTTCCATCGTGCGCATATGTTGTTCCACGATGCCGATCCCGCGTACCGGGCAGGAACGGTCCGCGGAGCGGCGCACGTGGACGATGTCATCGGGCCGCAGCGGTTGGCCGTTGACGAGGTATTGCACCCGGGCCGGGTACGCCGGATCCCATCCGATGTCACACCAGGCGGTGGGAAGCCACACGGCGGCGGCGGGCCAGCCGGTGGCGTCGCGGGCGGTGATCACGGCCAGGGCGTTGCCGTTGAGTAGGTACTCCTCGATCTGCACGCCGACCCACCAGCCGCGTGGGGCGTTCGGGTCCGGTTGCTCGAGCAGCCGCGGCCGGGCCAGCAGCTGCGCCGCGCGGTAAGAGTCCATCGGCATCTGCTTGATCGCGCCGGCGTAGATGGCCAGGGCACGCCCCACAGCCGGGATGCCGGCGGCCACGGCCGGGGTCATCGGATAGATCAGGTCATCGGCCACACCGGCGGGGGCCGGCCACACGATCTGATTCCACGGCTGCTGATATGCCACGACGTTCGCCGAACGGGGCGGGGTCGGGAATGTCAACGCCGCCGCGACCTGACGGCGTAGCCGTTCCCACATCCGGGGCACGGTCCGTTGTGGTGGCGGCACGGTGCTGATTCTACGATTCCCAGCCAGGGAAGGCGGAGACACGCGTGACTGCTGTCCGCTGCGGTTCACGCGATGGAGGCCTCCGCCTTCCCTGCCTCACCGGGTTGAGTCAACATCTTGGGGGATGCACTCGATCACCCATGATAGTTCGCCGGCTGCGTCGTGGTCTGTTACCGCGCCAACCGCACGCAGATCAGCCGCAGCCGCAGCGACCGTTGCGGCGAAACCGTGGGGTCGTCATCGTCATCGCCGAAATCGTGTCCCCAGTCCGACAGGCTGTCCGCGCGCGTCAGGCGACTGTCGTCAACCTCGCGGCCGCGTACCCGATCCTCGTCATCGCCGCCGCGGGTCCGCACGCCCGGGCGGCAGCTGAAACGCCGGGTGCCGTCATCAATCAGTACCCGGATCAGGCAACCGCGCCGCACGCACTGCTGCTCGAACGTCACCAGCGGCGTGGGGCGGTGGCGGTCCCGGATCGTGTCGTCGTCGCCGAACCTGTCGGAAGTCTGGCGCCAATCTGTGGTGCTCACGGGCGTTACGTCCGGCCCATCATCCATGAAATCGGGTACCGGCATGGCGTGGGCCACTCCGACGCCGAGCGTGACGGTGGTCAGGGTCGCCGCCGACAGGACGCCGAGTCTGCGCAGGATATTTCTCAAAGCAAACCTCCCGATGGTTCTAGTTGGACAACGGTAAAGCCTGCCACCCCGCCCGGCCGGATGGAGTCCGTAGCTTCGGTTTCGGCCGCGGACATGGGACCGGTTCACCGTTACGGGCTGCCGTGACTTCCCTGCGATACTGCGCGATGAGCTCTTTCAGCCGCGCATCGGCGGCGCGGATCTCCGCGCGGCGCAGCACCATCCGGCACAGAAACGCATGCCGGGCCGCCTCCGCGCGGCGTATCCGCTCCTCCGCCGGCAGCCGGCCGTCGACGTCGACAGTCGACGCAAAATTGCGCCACGACACGTCATCGGCCAACTCAACCGATGCATCTAGTTCAGGATCCACACGAAACATCAATTCCCCCCTGGTTTGTCATCGAACGGTGAAACGTGGCGGGCGGGGAGCGTGGTCGAATCCCCACAGCGCCAGGGTCGCGGCGATCAACGCGGCCACGGTGTCGCCGGCATCGCGGCGGCCCCACACCCAGCGGTCCCCGACCATCCGCCGCGACGCCGCAGCAGCGGCCGCGTCGAGCGCGGGATGCGGTCGCACACGGACGGTGCGGTCCGACAGCCCGGTCAGAAACGCCGACGCCGCGCCGGCGAGGTCATCGAACGTGGCCACCGACACCCGCAGCCGGGCCCGGGCGCACGCGTCCCCGACCGCGAGCGCCGGCCCGAGCCGGTCATACAGGATCGCGCGTGGTTTCAGCTTCCCGACCAGCTCGGCCAGGCGTTGCACCACCCAGCCGGTGCCGGTGCGCACGTCGACCAGCTCCACGTGACCGGTGCCGTCCTCGTCGCGCCAGGCGGCGACGATCGCGGTATCCGCGCCGTCGCGGCCCACATCCAACCCGAGACAGCACACGCCGGGTTCGGGCAGGCGGGTGACGAGGTCGTCGGCGGCCAACGCCCAGATCATCGTGGGGATGACCGACTCCCCGCCGGCGGCCGACCACCGGTTGCCGTAGGCCCGGGCGAATTCCTCGGCGGTCATGATCCGGCTGGCGTCGGCCAGGGCGGTCGGGCGCAGGGTGTATCCCCATGCCGGATGCGCGGCGGCAACCTCGGCCAAGTTGGCCGTGTCGACGTCGTCGCCGATGCCCCACTCGAAATAGGCCATGCCGCCAGTGCCGCCGGCCTCGGCGACCAGGCGGCCGGCGTCGACCAGGGACCGCAGCCAGGTAGAACGGTGGTTGCCGGCGGCGGAGAAGATCCACAGCTGACCGTCGACCGTGGCGAACGTCGGCAGGATCGCCTGCACCAGCTCGGTGCCACGGGCGTCATCGAACGACCATGCCTCGTCGATGTTGACCAGGGCGTTGGTCGTGCCGTGCAGGGCATCTTCGCTGGGGGCGAAGATGCCGTAACTCGAGCCGTTCGGGAAGGTGATCGACTCCGACCCGTTACTCTCGCGGATCTTCGTGAACGGCGGACCCATCACGCCGCGGCGCACCCGCTTCACGAGTTTCATGAACGTCGCTCGTGCGTGGGTGCGGTCCTGCTGGGTGAACCAGCACTCGCGGTCCGGCCCGGCCAGGCAGCGGTGTATCGAGTTCGCGCCCACCAGCACGGTCTTACCGGCCTGCCGTTGCACCGTGCACACGATCAGCGGGTGGGCCCACTCCCCGGTATCCGGGTCGACTTCCAGGGCGACATCGGCGACGTGCTGCTGCCACGGCAGCAGCTGCCAACCCAGGGCGCCGGCCACCTTGCCCACCGCGGTGCCGAACGTGGGCCGGTCAGGGTCACGGGGGGTCGCCCACCGGGGCTGGGCTACTGGGGGCGGGGCGGGCAAGGTCGGCGAGGAAGTCTCGTACATCATCGGATTGACCACCTCGGGAAACCGGGTCCAGGCGTAGCCGTTGCAACATTTCGCGCAGCTCGGCGCCGATACGGGCCAGGGCCCACAGATCCTGTCCCGCCTCCGCGATGTCGACCCCCCGGGCCTGGGCCCTGGCCAACGTCAACGCTGCGCCGTCGACATCGGCCAGGGCGCCATCGCGGCGGGCCGCGGCGATCGCCGCATCGACGGCCCGTTCCACGCGCCCCTTCCGGCCGGGCGGGAGATCGAACAAGGCCCCCGTATCCCGGCGCCTCCGCTCATTGGCCATAGACGAGACTCGCCCCCATGTAACAGGCGAGCACGATGGTGAACACGGCGGCGATCAGCAACACCAGCAGGAGGTAATGGGCCCGGCGCAGGACCCGGCGGCCTTCCTCTTCGTCATCCCGCCGCGATGGCCCAGGCACCCACACCACCGCCGATCACGGCGATCAGGACGACCAGGAACACCAGCGTCGCCTTGATCTGCCCCAACGTCCGGCCGTGGTCCTCGAGCTGGTCAGTCTGGGCCTGGACGGTGCAGCTGAGATCCGCAACCGAGCTGGTCATGCTGTCCAGGCGGGTTCGGGTGTTCTCCAGGGCAAGTTCGATTTCGATGATGTCTGCGGCCATCGCCGACAGGGCGTTGTTCGTTGCGGGCGCGAAGCTATTGGCCAGATAGTCCGTGCGGACCAGGCAGTCCCACAGCGACCCGCCAGCCGTACGTTTGCTGCCGCTGGGATCCACATCCCACGCCCAGACATCCTGCGCTGCCACGTCATCGCCTCCTGTCCATCCCCACGGTTGCGTGGAGTCCATGGCCCCGCCTTCGCCCGTACAGTCGACGCTGACATGCACGTGATGGTCGTGCGGGTTCGATCCGGTGTAGTCGCACCATGCCCAGTTACTCGATGGGCTCGCGATGCGTCGATTGGAAATGATGTAGCTGACCCGTGTCTCACGTTCCCCACCGATCAGGATTTCGCCCTTGCATCGGCGCCGCTGCCAGTCCGCGTACGCGTAAGAGTCGAACCCGCCATCCGGGTCGTGGGTGAAATCCCGCGCGGTCACAACCCACCCCTGACAGTGCGGGTTGTGATCTGAGTCCGTGCTCTGGTGCGCCTGGTCGCCGACCGATCCGTCACTGGCCTTACTCCGGTTCGGCGCCGACGCGTTGATCTCCGACAGCAGCTGATCGAGAGACTCCGCTACCCGCCAGCTCATCCCGCTCCCCTCCATATTGATCGGTATCACTCTTATTCGTACACGCATCTACGCCCATTTCCTCGGTTCCCCACCGGTTCGGGGGGAGATAGGGACAGCGAGCTGTCCGGGCCGGCTAGGCCCCTGAAAAAAACCGCCCGCGGGGTTCATCGCCGCCGTCGTTTGACTTCGCGGGATGGGCGAGTGGTTGTTTCCCAGTGGGTACCTGCCCTGCCCATGCTGTGCTCATCAAGGCACCAGTGCATTCCGGCGAAGCACACGCCGCCCGGGCAACATGCCAGTGCGGCCAGGCCCCGGGCCAGGTTGTTGAACACCTGGGCGGTGTCGCCGCGGGCCTTGGGGTGGCGATACATCAGGATGTCGCCCCTCGACGTCACATCGTCGACCGACGCCGCGGCCCAGGTCCGCATCCGCCAGAAGCGAATCTTCGGCGGCAGCGGCCCCAGCTCGGCGATGCGCAGCGGCACGGCAACCATCAGCGACAGCATCAACACATCGGGAGCATCGCCACTCATTGTCGGTGCATCCGCTTACGGCGGCGCAGCGCCTCGAGGGTGGCTCGTGATCCACCTTGCCGGCGCGGCCCACCTGCCTGTTGCCCAGCCCGGCGGTCCACTCCCCACGGCCGCGATGGCGTCTCACCCTCATGCCACCACTGCCGGAACTCTTTACGGCCACGACTGATCAGACTCTTGAACGTCGCCTGCGGTATGCCCATGGCATCGGCTGCCTGCTGGTAGTCATCGTGCACGGCCAGCGCGACCAGGGCCTCCCGGTGCCTTGGCTTTAGCAACGGCAGGATCGCGGACACGCTCATTCGATCCACGATCCGGGTCTCATGGGACGGCGTGCGGGCAGTAACCCAGTCCCACCAATAGGTGCGGAACGCCGGCGAGCTGGCCATGCCATGCAACGCCCCATCCGTCTTCGCCTTGTAGTAGCCGTAGCACTGTCGTTCGGCAGTGATCTCGGCATACAGGGCCAGCCGCCCCGCGAGGATCAGATCCGAGCGGTAAGGCGCTGCGTCCTCTTCCAGTGCGAACAGGTACTCGACCACGCCTGACCATGCGAGGTCGTAACGCTCGTGCCAATTGGTGGCCATGGGTCCGGCGATGTGCACGGCGTGACGGGCGATCCCATGCAGGTCGGCGATCGTGTAGCCGTGCCGCACCACCTCATTACCAGCGGTGGGTTTCATGGTCAGATTCCCGGAACCCATGGTGGACCCGCCGCCACATCCGCTGCGCCATGGCGACCCGTCGCATGGGGATATGGCTGCGGACGCGGCCGTTCGACCGGCGGCCGCGGCACCTTGGTTAGTTCGGTGATCGCAGCTGTTACGGCTTCGAGCGTTGCCATCGCGTGGCGCTGGGCCCGCATCAGGTACTCTTTCGCCTCTTCCTGGTGGTCGGTCACTGCTGCTCTTCCTCGTCGTCGATGAAGTAGAACTGGTTGGCGAGATCCACCGCGCGGCGTACGTCACGGGCCATGGAGACCAGGGCGAGCGTGGCCGCTACCTGGGCCAGGGCCTTGGTGTTGCGCGAGTCCCGGGCGATGGCTGCGTCCCGATCGGCGGGTGTCCCGACGGTGATGGCGGCGACCAGGCGTTCGGCGAGTGCGTCGGCGGCGGATAGCGGATCAGCATGATGCGACATAGGGGGGCGCTCCTTCGGTTAGGTGGGTAGGCCAGGGTGGTCGGCCGGGTCGGTGCCGGTGATGGCGGCGCGGTGGTACGGGTTCGGGTGGGCCGAGCTGCGTCGTGGTTGGGCCGGGCCGATCAGGTCCCGCACGCCATCGGGTCCGGCGTCGCCTGCTGCGCCGTTAACCCGTCCCGTCCCGTCCCGTACGGGCGCGTGAGTAGTCGTATCTGTGGTTGACCTGTTGATCTGGTCATTGGTTTCGTCGTTGGTTTCGTCGTTGGTCGGGTCCGGTGCGCAGTCGCCCATCGCCGGCAGCAGGTCCATGCCGGCTGCCAACGGGGTGCGGTTGCCCTTGCGGGAGTTGCATGACCGGCAGGCCACCACCAGATTGGCGGCGCCGGCCGCGAGCGTCGGATCAATGTGGTCGAGGACCATGCCGAAACCGGAGCGGCGATCGGCCCAGCGGGTTTCCCGGCCGCAGTAGCGGCAGCAGTCCCCGTCCCGGCGGCGGACCGCGGCGAGCAGCTCCCGGTCGCGCAGCTCGGCTTGTTTGGCCCGTTGCACGTCGTACTCGTCGCGGGTCGGGTTCGATTTCAGGTAATGGTGGATGGCGTAGTCCGCGCCGGTGGCCGGCCACTGCCGCCCTTCCAGGCATTCGCATTGGTCGCCGCGGCGGTGCAGCAGCGCCGTCCCGCCCCCGGGCGGGCGGGTGAACGCTTCCCGTAGGCGTTTCGAGCGCACGTGCTCGCGGAAGATCAGCTCCGGTAGGAAACCGTCGGTGAGGTGCCGGGCGGCGTACAGCATCATCGCGGTGAGGATGCCGAGTACGCGGTCAGCTTCCCCGCGGCTGCGGGAAACGTTGAGGATGATCGGATCGTCGTCTAGGCCATCATCTAGGCGCAGCCAGGCCATGAACGCGTCCTCCTGTTCTGGGTCGTAGTCACACACGGACAAGTGGCCCCCGGTTTCGGCGCCACTGGCAGGCGGCGTCCACGTCCCGGTTACGCCACGGGTGGCCGGCGTCGATCAGGGCCGGCAGCGCCAGGCGGCGGCCGGCGGTGTGGGGCACCCCGGCCCGGTCGAGGATGTTGGCGATGGCCACCTGCGCCAGGCTTGGTTGTGCCGGCGGGCCGGTGCGGTTGATCCGGTCGCCGCGGTTGCACGGCGCGCATGCCGCCTCGAGGTTGGATGGTGCGTCGACCAGGAACCCGCGGGGTGCGTCGGCGCGGCGTACCCGGTGGTTGACGTCGGTCGCTGGGCGGCCGCAGCGGGCCCCGTCGCGGATCATCTGGCAGCGGAACTTGTCACGGCGCAGGATCGCGTCGCGGATCTGCCGCCACCGGCGGGTCGAGCCGCGGCGGGTGAGCGCGCTCACCACTGGACGTTGTTGTCTGGGATCGTGGCCAGGGTCAGCAGCAGGATCCGCAGCAACGAGAAATCGGCCCCGGGGCCGCAGTCCTGATCCCAGCGGACCGTGAAATCCGGCAGGTGATCCCGGGACCGGTAGAAGCACTCGAGCTCGATACGGGCCCACCGCGGGCCAGGGTCGACAGGGTCGACGGCGGCGGCCGGCTGACCGGCGGCGACGGTAGCGGTTTCGGACATGGGTTTACTCCTGTACTGGGACGTTGTCGAGAATTGATGACAGGTCTTCCTCGAGCCGCCACGGCAGGACCGGCCGATCGGCCAGGCGTTCGTACTGGCGGCGCAGCAGGTAGCGGCCGACGCGCCGGTCGGCGGGGTCGGTGATCGCGGCGACGTGGCGGATCCCGGCCCGGGCGACGACCCGATCCGGGTCGGCGGTGTCCGACCATGCCGGGGTCACGTCCATCACGGCGATCGCCAACCGGGACCGGCCCGGGTCGGCCAGCAGCTGCGCGCACAGGTCCCGCAGCGGCGCCAGGGAGCGTTGATGCAGGGTGAGCTGCGCGGTGGTCATCGCGGCCCCGCCGGGTCGTCAGGAGGCGGGGCGATCTCGAGCTGCTGCGCGCCCAGCATCGGTGGGAAGCTGCGCCGCTGCCGGCGGTAGCGGTCCCGGGCCCGGATCGCCTGCCGGCTGGGGCAGGTCACCGAGTGCGCGATCCACAGCTGCTGCGGCGGGATCTCGCCGCGGCGCAGCGCGCGAACGTGGGCGTAGCCGCCGTCGTCCATGGTCAGGACAAGGTTGCCGTCGGCGACCGGGTGCGCGTCGATCGGCAGGTGCCGGTCCTGGGATGTGAACGCCCAGCGGATCGGCGCCGCGCACCACTTGCACGTGGACAAGCGTCGCCGCATCACCACGTCGGCCGATCGCGGTGGGGTCGGACGCCCGGCGGCGGGGCCGCGAGCAGCGCTTCCCAATCCACCTCGCGGAACCAGTCCGCGAGACCATGGATGGCGTCGGCGCAGACCATCGTCTTGCCGGGACTGGGGCGGGACAGGAAATGCCGGGGGATCAGGTTCTGACGCAGCAGCCGGCGCAGCGTGTCAACGCCGATGCCCAACCACGGGGCCGCCTGCTCGAGGGTGAAGAGGGTCAGGGTGTCACCGCGGCGCGGCGTGGCCGAACCTAGCGGGAACCCCGGCGCCGCCGCATCAAGATCATCAACTACATCGAGATCAATCGACGGATCGGCAGGTTCCCGGACCCCCCCCCCGCTATCCGGTACCGGCTGGGTTACGGCAGATTCACTGTCGGTCATCTTGCATCCCCCCGAACGCACGAGCTGTTGACTCGCCCAGACGGCCACTGTATGGCCCGTCATGGGAGGCAACGCGCCAGCGCTGCGGCGCGTCACGCGGGCAGGTGATGCCCCGCAACGCCCCGCAGCCGTGAAACGTTGGGAAATTGTTGGAATGATGCGGACCGTACGCATCCCCAGGGTTCCCGGGCACTACGGCGGACCGTAGGACCACCCGAGAGGATTACTCGATAACGTCCCCCGGCCAGGCCGAGGACGGCACAAAGTCGGCCATGATCGTGCGGATATGGTCGCGGTCACGGTTGGTGAGTTGGTTGTAACGTCGCCCTACGCTTTTGGCGTCCTGGTGCCCAAGCATTAGTTCGATCTTCTCCGGGTGCAGGTCGGCGGATTTCAGCCAGACGGCGACGCTGTGCCGTAGGCAGTGGTGGGTCAGATGCAGCGGGAGACCGGCGGCGGCCATGCTGGCCCTGGTGTCGCGCCATCGGAGCCATTCGGTCGGGTATGCCCAGGGCTGGCCGGTCGGGCCCTGAAATACGGCCGTACGCGTGGGCGATAGCCGCGGCACAATGAGGGTGCGCATCATCCACTCCGGCACGGGCACATCCCGATATCCGCCGTTTTTGGTTCCCCGCAGCATTTCGCCGTCGACGTTGCGTTGCCATACCCGCAGAACATTGCGGGCCACGATCACGTGGTGGGGCATCACTGCGGTAATTTCTTCCCAGCGCAGTCCGGTTGCGGCCACCACGGCGACCATGGCGGCGAAGTCGGGATCCCTGCGCCATGCGCAACGGATAAACGTCGCCACTTCCCGCGGTATCTCGAGGATGTCCGGCGGTGTCGCCTGCCGCTTCGCCGGTGCCTTGGAATCCGTCATCGGCGAGGCTGCCGCCCGCAATTGACCCGAACGCAGCGAACATGCCCAGGTGAATGCCGGGGCGACAACAGACGCGCGGATCTTCGACACGGAATCGTGCGACAGGATGGCACGGCCCTGCGGGCTGATCCTGTTCAGGCAGTCCTTTTGCCATGCGTTGACGTCCTCCCACGTGCACGTGGCCTGATCCAATTCGCCGAATGGCCGCGCCTCGATCTGGACCCGGAGGTATCCGCGGTAGGCACGCATCGTGCGTTTCTCCGGGTGGTCGATCTCCTTTTCCAGATAGTCGAGGTAGGCGCCGATCATCTGGGTGACGGTCATTGGGGCGGCCGGCGGCCGCGGCTGCTGTGCGGGTAGGGCCGGCAGGGTCGGTGCGGGGGCGGGAAGAATCCATGCCAGCCCGAACGCCGCGAGTTGTTCCCGGGTAGGCAGTCGGTCACCATTTATCGTGACGAGATCCCGGAAACGTTCCGCATACTCCACCGCGCGGTCACCGAGCTTGTCCGGGCCCGTGTTGAATCCGTAGGTGGGCCGCTTGCCGTCCTGGCGCCACCGCACCCGGTAGGTGACCGTACCGTCGGTGTTCTTGCGTTCTTCGAAATCTGCCATAGGGGGGCAACTCGCCTTCCACTCGGGAAGGTCAACGGCCATGCCAGGGCACCAGGACACGCACCGGAACGATCAAGGTGGCCCCTCCGGGGTGCGGGCCTGGCCCCTCAGGGGCCGTCGACCTGCATTTCCGCAGGTCAGATCGTCTTTCCGTGGCCCGATAATAGTTCTTCGGTAGCCCTAATTTCCCGGGCCCCTGACCTGCGGAAATGCACGATACCGGGACAACCGGCGCCGCGCAACCGCCGGAAATGTGGGGAAATGGTGGGTTGACCAGACTACGTGTGGTTGGGCGTGGCCCCACGGGTCCATGATCATCTTAGCCGGGTCAATCGCCCAGTGCGATGTCCTGGCCGCAGCTGCCGCATGCGAAGGTCGCGCCGGCGTAGGTCCAGACGTCGACGGGTTCGCCGGCGGCGGGGCACTCCGGGTTGTCGCACACGAGCTCCCGGCGCACGGCGGCGCCGAATATCGGATCGGGGCCGGGGTCGGATTCGGCGGCGATATGGACCCGCAGGGTGCTGGCGTAGGTGAGCGCGAGCAGGAAAAACGTCCATGTGCTGCTAGACGTTGCGGAGAATGTGCCCGACACGGTCACGCTGGTTGTCGTCACGGTATGGGTTCGATACCACGGGTAGTAAGCGTTGGTCGGTTCCACAATTTGGCAGAACACTGCCGGCGTCTGGGTGAATATCCCGCCGGGGATGGTCAACGTCCGTGGGGCCGAAATCGCGGATGCCGTCCATACTGTTGTGCTTGTGGTTGTCCACAGCTGGACGTTGGCGGTTTCAGTGTTCAGGCTGGTCATCTGGTTCTGCAGCGTCGTGATGTTGCCGCTGGCCGTGGTGACGCTGTTGTTCAGGGTCGTCAAACTGGTGGCCACGCGGTCGGCCCAGCTCTTCGACTGGCTGGGGTCGTCGGGTGGGTCGGTCAGCTCAGAATAGGGGATTAACCATGGGCCCACGGTGGTCAACATATCTACCGCCCCTTGCCTTTCTTACCGGGCAGAAACGCGGCGTCGGTGATGGGTTCGCCGCAGCCGCCGCAGGTGAACTCGGCGGACCGGTACGTCCAGACGATTACAGGCGTGTCTTCGCTTTCGCATTCTCGGGTGTGGCAGATCAGCTGCGCTTCCACGCTCGGACCGAACAGGTCATCATCGGCCGGGCGAGCTGGCGCCGCTTCCTGCGCCGTGAATGCCCCGGTGGATGAGTAGTACGCGGCGATGACGCTAACGGCGCACGTCAGGCTGGACGATGCCGGCAGCCATCCCGAGAATGTACAGCCGGTCAGCGTGGTCGAGTGGGTTCGGAAGACTATGTAACTCGCCCCGGTCGACTGGCAGGCCAATCCCGGCGCCGCCGATGTGAAGATCCCCGCTGGGATCGTCAAGGTCTGGGCCCCGGAGGTCTGAGAAGCGGCCCACGTCAGGGACCCTGTTGACGACCATAGCTGCCTCTTGTTGATATTGGTGTTGGCGGTGGTCATCTGACCTTGCAACGTGGTGACGCTGCCGTTCAGTGTCGTAATCGAGCTGTTTATCGTCGTCAGGTGGGTGGCGACTTTCTCGGATCGTGTCTTGGATTGGTTCGGGTCGTCCGGTGCATCCGAGGACACGGGGTATGGGATGTTCCACGGGCTCCCGGTGTCGGCTGGCATCGTAGGTTCCTTTCGGTCATGCCCAGGTGATGGACAGGGCGCCGGTCTGCCCCGACTGGGCCAGGGACGCCAGGACAACGAATGGGGATGTCCCGTACTGGTATATGCCCACACCCGCGGCGGTGCCGTCGACTATCCGTTGCACCGACACCACCGACAGGGGCAGCCAGGCGACCGTTTCGTCGGCCACGGTGCCGATCGTTGTCCATCCGACCACCGCAGCCGGTTCACCGGTCGTCGGGGCGCTGAGCAGGTTGTGAAAGTACAGGCTGATATCGACTGCGGTCAGCGGGTTACCGCCGCGGCGGTCGATACAGACCTGGGCTGCGGTCACGGTCCGGCCGGTCAACGTTGCGGCGATCGAATCCCCGTAGAACCATGCACCGTTATTCATGCCGCCACCCTCGTCGCCGGACATGACATTGGTCCGGTCCAGGCGGCGGTTGCCGTTGCGCCAGCTGGCGGCATCGAGTGCCGGGAACGTCATCGTGCCCCCGGCGGGTGGGCCCGGTGGGGTGGCGATCGGCGTGGGTGATGTGCCGGTGGCGATCACCATCAACGCCCATGCTTCGCCCAGCCCGGTTGTGGCGACCAGGACCACATCCCCGACGGCGGACGTGAAATGCAGCCCGCGGCGCACGGACACGTTGACGCCGTCGAGGTTGACCTGCAGCCGGTTGCCGGACAGCAGCGCCGTGACAACGGCGGTGCGTAGGCTCGCAGCCCGCGATGGTTTCGGCGCCAGGATCGCGGCCAGGTCAACCGGCATCGGTGGCCTCCCGGGTCGGTGCGGACGGCGCCACGTTCACCGTGGCGGTGGCGGGCCCATCGGCGGTCAGCGGGATGGTGAGCGTTCGTAGGCGGCCGGTGACGGTCCGCCGGGGTGTGGTGATCGTGCATGTGGTCAACCCGGGATCCATGGCCGGGTTCGGAACCACCTCGATCGTGATGTCCTGCTGCCGCGTCTTGAGATACGACGCCAGGCGGGTGGTGGCGGCGGCGGTGGCCTGGGCGGTGGTGGTGATCAGCGGCGATGCGTAGAACGCCGGCACACGGCGGAACGGCCCGTTCCAGCGGGTGGGCGATGCCGGATCGGTGTCGTAGGCGATGCCCTGCACCGGTGCCTGATCGGTGTCGGTGCTGCCGCGGGCAACGACGGCGTTGTAGATGCCGTCGCGGTTGTACTCCTCCCCGATCGAGATCAGGGCCCCATCGGATGCCCCCGTGAACGTGATATCGCCGCCGGTGACAGCGGCGAGTTGCCGGATCATCAAATATCCGTTGCGGTCCATGAACACCTTGACCCCGGCGGCGCCGGCCAGTGTCTTGACCGCGGATAGTCGATTGTCGTCGTAGGTGATGTCCCCCGGGATAGCGGGGTCGGTGATGGTGGGCCACTTCGCCTGGGGTACCAGCCCGGCGCACAGCCGGCGGATCTCGGCCAGGCATTTCGCCCCAGCCGCCGGTTGTTCCATGGTCAGGAACCGGGCATCGTCGATGACGGCCATCCGGTCGACCATCTCGATTTCGAGTTCGGCGCCACCGGACACGAACGCTCCCGACGGGTTCACGCGCCATGACTCATTGGATTTGATCGTCTGGATGCGGAACCATCCCAGCGATACGTACTCCGTGACGCCGTTGGGCAGTACGACGCCGTAGCGGATGTTGAGCTCATGCCCCCACGGGGTGATGCGGGTGGCTTCCTGCCCGATCACGGGCACCCACGCCCCGGTCGCGTCGGCGATGGTTACCTTCCCGGTACCGCGGATGTCGGCGTCGTCGTCGATGGTGACGCTGCCGGCGGTGATGGGCACATCTGAAATTTTCAGATACCCGCCGTACCAGACGTCGGCGCGGATGGCGATCCGGTGGGAGCTGCGGACGGCGGCGGCGAACGCGGCCGACGTGGCTAGGAGCGCCACGGCTACGTTCCCGAGCCGGGGTCGGGGTTGGCTTCCACGGACAGCCAGCTGTTCTTCGCGGCGGCGACGCCTGCCCAGGTCGGGTACATGGCGATGACGTCGGCCCAGGTGTATACGGGGAAGAAGAGGGCCGGGTCGGGGCGGGTGGCGGGGATCAGCTCGAGTTGCCACACCATGGTCGGGTCGGTCGGGTCGAAATAGTGCGGCGACTCGGTGCAGCCTCCGATCGTGAAATAGCCGCCCCGCCACACCCAGGTCGTCGGGGTGCGGAGTTGGATGACCGGGGTATCGGCCAGGGACCGCAGTGTCGCGGCGTCTTCGGCGGTCTGGGTGACCACCTCGGTTGTGGAGAACGGCAGACTGCGGCGGCCGGTGACCACGATGGCCTGATCGGAGGCCAGCGGTATCAGCTGCGCCTGGTCCCTCTTGTATTCGCGGGAATCCCAGGCCAGTTGTTTCCACTGCATGGACAGGCTGGGATTGGTGGGGTCGATGGCCCAGGGGCAGCCGGTCGTGACGTTGAGGGTCACGGCGGCGGACGCGGCCGATTCGACCGACGGCACCCCGGCGGCGTCGTACGCGACGACGGTGTAGGTCAGCGGGGTGCCGAACGGGGCCTCGAAATCGTTGAACACCATCGACCCGACCGCGGTCACAGGCTTACGCACCGCGTCGCGTATCGCATCCTTACCGGCCGACGAGCTGCGGTAGACGGTCACCGACGCCACCCCGGCCACTACGGCGATCACGACCGACACGCGGGGGCATGGTGACGGGTCGGTGTATGCGGTGGCGGTCGGCGCAGCCAGGGTGGTGGTCATTGCGCCGGCCGGCCGTTGAGGATCCGCCGCGCCAGAACACGGTTCTGCGCCACGGTCACCTTCGTGACGGCCTTCTCCACGACCTGCCCGTCCAGGACCAGCTGAAACGTCGCCCCGGCCAGGACATCCCCGGCTGATCCTTGCGAGCGCGGTGCCGTACTGGTTGATCTTGCCTGGGTGCCGCCGACGTGGGGTGCGGGGGCCGGCGGTGGTGGTACGGGCATGGCCAGGGAGTTCAGAAACGGGATCTTCGGGATGTGGATGCTGCCGATCTTGCTCTGTAGGCCGTTTATGTATCCCTTGATGCGGTCGATGATCCCGCCGATCGTGCCGGCGATGCTGTCCCAGATTCCGATGATCCTCGATTTCGCGGAGCTGAATACGTTGATCAGGGCGTTCAGGTTGAATCCGCTGACGGCGCTGCGTACGCGGTTGATGATCGACGCGATGCCGCTGGCGAGTCCGTTGAACGCGGCGACGGCGTTGTTCTTGGCGGCGGCGAACGCCGACGCGATGGTACCTACGTAGGCTTTCAGCGGCGCCAGGACGCTATTGCGGATGTAGCTGCTGGCGCTGGCGATGCCGTTTCTCAGGTTGTTCCAGGCGGCGATGATCAGGTGGACGACGCTGGCGACGGTCGACCACAGTCCCCGGGCGACCGTGGCGACACCCCGCAGGATCGTGTTGATCGCCGACGACGCGACGGAAATCGCGGCCTTGAGGTTGTTCCACGCGGCCTGTATCAGGCGGATGACCGCGCCGACGACGGACCACAACGTCTTGGCTGCGGTGCCCACGGCGCGGAAGATCACGCCGATGGCTTTCGACGCGACGTCGATCGCGGAGCGCAGCGCTTTCCACTCCGCCGTGATCAGCTTGACGACCAGCTTGACCGCGATCCAGAGCGTCTTCCAGGTTTCGACCATCACCCGGATGCCGATTTTTATGGCGCCGACCATGATGGTCATGGCCTTGACGACGGCGGCCACCGCCCGGATGTGGCCCTGGTAGTAGTTGGCGATTGCGCCGATGACTTTCCGCACGACGGCCCACACCTCGGTGAGCGTGGGTTTCAGGTCGTTCCAGCCGGCGACGATCGCCACGCCGACTTCCCCGGCGGCCTTGCCGACCTTGCGGAACATCGGTATCAGCTGGGTCCGGAAGATCGCGACCAGGCCGCTCCACACCCGCGCTGCAGCCGAGCGGATCGCCGCCCAGGATGTCAGGACGACGTTGCGGAAGGTCTGCGAATTTCTCCACGCCAGGTAGATGACGGCGGCCCACATGGCGAGGCCGGCGACGATCGCCACGATGGCCAGGGTTACCGGGGCGGTCAGGACGGCGGTGATCGACAGGGCGACGTTGAGCAGGACCACGGCGGCGGTCACGGCGGCGATGCCGATGACCATGGCGACCATCAGCTTGGGATGCTTCCCGGCCCACTTCGCCACCTCGGCCAGCGCGGTGGTAAGAGTCTGCATCGCCGGCAGCAGGGCCTGCCCGATCGCCGCCTTCGCGTTCTGGAATTGGGCGGCGGCGCGCTGCTGCGCCCCGGCGACAGTATCGGATTCGCGGGCGAACTGGCCGTGGGCCTTC
>Ga0163161_10000967_pt1 | contig 22007 bp, 19 predicted proteins | sample S45metaG_FD_129847 | JGI IMG/M metagenome (GOLD analysis project Ga0163161, IMG submission 129847) | Switchgrass rhizosphere microbial communities from Kellogg Biological Station, Michigan, USA - S4-5 metaG | ecosystem: Host-associated > Plants > Roots > Rhizosphere > Soil | place: USA... | reverse complement strand
CATTGCCCGTGACCTCCTTGAGCGTGGAGGACCACTCGTTCAGGAAGACCACCGCAAGGTCGGCATAGCGCGTGTCCTGCGAGACCTTCCAGCGCAGCGCGAGTTGGTAGGCGCGCGCGACGTTGTCAAAGAGCAGTCCGAAGTTGGAGCCATCGCCGCCGCGGACCACCCGGGCCAGCGGACGCGGCTTCGCACCGAGTTGCGCGCGGCCGTTGCCTGTCAATGCATTCCAGCCGGCGAGCCACGGTTGTGCCTGGTCCTTGACCTTCTGGCGCATGCGCTCGAAGTCGCTCTCCGTGTGAAGAAGGCCGGGGTGGACGAACTTGCGTGCCTGAGGGGGAGAAGGCGGGGGCGGGGCCACCACGGGGTCGGCAGGTTCGTTGGAAGGATCGACCGCTGCGGCAGGTGCCGGCGGGACCGCCGCGTCCGGTGGCGTGGTCCCCGCTGCAGTCCCTCCGCCGGTGAAGCTGCCACCTCCCCCTCCACAAGCTGTCGTGCCCAGTGTGGCAAGGCCGATCGCGCCCACGAAGAAAGTCCGGCGATCCAGGGAGGTGTTGTTTTCGTTGTCGGATGAGTGCATTGAACAGGAATGTGTGACGTTTTGCGATCGCGTCATGCGCGACGCGCTTTCGTATTGACCGATTGCGCCGGACTATAGGGGGAAAAGGGGCATGAAGGCAGTCAGCGAATGTCACCGGCGAAGTTCGCCGAGTTGCATCACCAGCGCGCGGCATCACGTGCTGGCCATGACGGTGCGGCGTCAAAGAAGAACCTGCGGCGGATCGGTCTTCTCAAGGAGAGAAATTCTGCCCACACAGCCAGATTCAATGTAATCGTCCAGCAGTTCTCGACATCGTCCAGGACGGGATCCGCGACACGTCACAGGAAATATTCGATGCGGCAGTCGCAGCCATGCGCGCTGCGGGCGGCGTCTTCATTGCCGACGAGGTCCAGGCCAGTTTCGGGCCCATGGGGTCGCACATGTGGGGCTTCCAGCGCCACGGCCTGGTGCCCGACATAGTGACGCTGGGCAAGCCCATGGGCAATGGGCATCCGATGGCCGGCATGGTCTGCCGCTCGCAGTTGCTGCGCGAATTCGGCGAGCGCTGCCGGTACTTCAATACGTTCGGCGGCAACCCCGTTTCGGCCAACGTCGGCATGGCGGTCCTGGATGTGATCGAGTGGGAAGGTTTGCAAGAGGCCGCCGGACGCGTCGGGCGCTATCTCAAGGCCGGTCTTGCTCGGCTTGCCGAACGGCGCGAGCTCATTGGCGACATACGCGGCGAGGGCTTGTTCGTCGGCATCGAGCTGGTGCACGGCAGGGCCTCCAGGACGCCGGCCCCGACCGAAACGACAAGGATCGTCAACGCCATGCGCGAGCGCGTGTTGATCGGGGCTGCAGGCATCGTGGGCAACGTGCTCAAGGTGCGTCCGCCCTTGCCGTTCTCCGAAGCGCACGCGGATATTTTTCTTGCAAAGTTGGACGAGGTGCTTGCCGAAGGCGTTTCGGATCGCGTTGAAAGTTGACCTCTCAGATCGACCCAGGATCGACGATCAAAGGTGCGGGAAGGGTTTGAGAACCCGCGAAAACACAGCCAGCATCAGTTTTCACACAGCCTCGGCCCAAAGCGCGGTGCCTCCCTACGAAGAGGCCGGTGCCCGAATGCCACCAACGACAAAGTCAACAAGCGCGTTCGCGATGTACTGCGTGTCCGTTGTTCCAGCCTTTATGCCTGAGAGGCGATGGAGGCGATTAGGTCGACCCCGGTCAGTCAGGAAGAGCACCACGGTGCTGACCATCAGCATGTACCGCAGGTACATCAGGCTCAACGGAATTTCGGGCACTGCGTCGTGGAGCGCCGCCACGAACTGCTTGGCCATCGGGTCGAAGTGCTTCTTGATCACTCGCTCCGTCATCGGCGAAGGCGAAAGGCGGTGCTTCAGGATCAACTGCGCAAGCAACTGACCTTCAGTGGCTGCACCCTCCCCGACGTATGGAGCGACAAACGCCATGACAATTGGCGTCACTTCGGGCCGCGTGTCTCCTTTTCCCGCTGCCGCTGTGATCTCTTTCAGGGCAAGCGAGCGGCGTTTGTTGACGCGCGCTGACAGCTCATCAAAAAGGGCCTCGGCCAGCGCTTCGGTGCTTCCGAAGTGGTAATGGATCGCCGCGACGTTGACACCCGCATGGCTGGTCAGAGTTCGCACAGGCACCCCGTCTACGCCTTTCTCGGAGTACAGGGCCAAGGCGGAATCGAGGATCTTCTGCCGGGTGAGGCGATCGGATGACGGGGATGTTCGTCCTGGCATGTCGACTGGGGCAAAGGAGTTGGGTCAATACGCGCCCCGGCAGCGCGGCCCGGGACAGTCATGGGCATTCTGCATCATCCAGTCAATCACTTGTTTCAATTGAGCAAGCGGATCAATGGACTTGTACAAACAATTGATTGAAACAGTCGTTTTATTTATCTAAAATGCGCTTGTTACCGGATTCCGGCGTAGTCAGCGCCGGTCGGTGCCATAGGAGACAAGCCCATGTTGAATCGAAGAGAGGCGATCGCAGGCGTCGCAGTCACGCTCGCGGCCCCCATGTCGAGCGCGGCGACGACGGACCTGCCCGAGATGATGAGGATCGTGATGCCGTTCCCTGCCGGCGGCGCCCTCGACGGGATGACACGCATCTTTGCAGACACCTACCAAAAGGTGACAGGTCGGCAATGCATCGTCGACAACAAGCCCGGTGCAGCCACCACCATTGGTGCGTCAGAGGTGTCGCGTGCGAAGCCCGACGGTTCCGTGGTGCTCTGGACCACCGGTGGGCACCTGACGAACGGGGTGCTGATGAAGAAGCTGCCCTATCACCCGATCGATGGCTTCACGCCCCTGTCGATGGTGTATTCGACCTACGGCTTCGCGCTGCTGCACAGGACAAACGGCCCCTTCAATACGCTGGCCGAGTTCGTCGCTGCAGCAAAGAAGCAGCCTGGCAAGTTGAGCTATGCGTCAGCGGGCAACGGAAACACGACGCATGTGGTCGGCGCCCTGTTTGCCAAGCAGGCGGGGATCGATTTGATCCATGTTCCTTACAAGGGAACGCCTCTCACGGATCTGATCAGCGGCGTGGTGGATGTCTCGTTTATCGCGCCGTCGTCGGTGATGCAGTACATCGAGGCCAAGAAGATCAAGGCTCTAGCGATCACTGGGGCGCAGCGCGCGGAGACGTTGCCGACTGTGCCGACGTTCGCGGAACTGGGTATGCCCGACATCGACATTCCTGCATGGATCGGCATGCTCGCGCCGCCGAAGATGCTGCCCCACGTCTTGGCCGCACTCTACGAAGGCATCGCGAAGACGCTGGCCGACCCGGGTTTCAAGGAAAAGATGGTCGCATTCGGCAACAAGGTTTCGGGCATGCCGCCTGATCGTTTCAAGGCCTACCTCGAAAAAGAGTTCGCTCGCTACCAGCGAATCCTTCCTCCACTCGGCATTGAAATGGATTCGTGATGTTCAAGAAAATAGTCGACCTTTCCATCTTTCTCGAGAACGATGTGATCTCGGATCCTCCAGCGTTTGCGCCCAAGATTCACTACATGAACCATTCTGAGAGCTTCAGCCGGTTGGCGCAGTTCTTCCCTGGGCTCAAGGCGGAGGATCTGCCGGACGGTGAGGCATGGGCAGTGGAGAAGGTAGAGCTCAGCACGCACAACGGCACGCACCTCGATGCGCCGTGGCATTTCGCATCCACGATGAATCACGGTGAGCCGGCGATCACCATCGACGAGGTGCCTCTAGAGTGGTGCCTACAGCCCGGGGTGAAGCTCGACTTCCGTCATTTTGAGGATGGGTACGTGGTGCAGGCGGCCGATGTCGAGGCGGAGTTGCAGCGCATCGGCCACACACTGAAGCCGCTGGAGATCGTGGTCATCAACACGCGCGCGGGCAGCCGCTACGGCAAGCCAGACTTCGTACAGGCAGGTTGCGGCATGGGATATGGCGCGACGATGTACCTGCTTGAGCGCGGTGTGCGCGTGACTGGCACGGACGCCTGGAGCTGGGACGCGCCTTTCGCGTACACCGCCGAACGCTACAAGCAGGACAAAGACCCGGCGGTGATATGGGAGGGGCACAAGGCCGGCCGCGACATCGGCTATTGCCACCTCGAGAAGCTGCATAACTTGGAAGTGCTGCCCCCGGACGGGTTCTTCCTGTCTTGTTTTCCGGCCAAGGTCCGCGGCGGTTCGGCAGGCTGGACGCGAGCTGTCGCGCTGTTTCAGTGACGTGGCTCGGAGCAAAAAAATGATCTTTGAAAAGAATGTGTCGATCCGCCTGCGCGACGGCGCGGTTCTCAAGGCGAACGTTTTCCGCCCGGATGTAGATGCACCCGTACCTGTCCTCATGACGCACGGCCCCTATGGCAAGGACGCGCATTTCGAGGATGCCTTCAAGCCGCAATGGGACGAGCTGAAACGCCTCTACCCTGGCATCGACACGGAAGGCAGTTCCGGAAATTACCTGCGGTGGGAGGTGGCCGATCCAGAGCGCTGGATTCCTTGGAACTACGCGATCGTGGTGGTCGACAGTCGAGGCGCTGGTGAATCGCCCGGCAAGCTGTGGGTGTGGTCGCCGCAGGAAGTAGACGACTACGCAGACTGCATCGAATGGGCGGGCGTGCAGGGATGGTCCAACGGCAAGGTAGGCCTTCTTGGCATCTCGTACTACGCGATGAATCAGTGGCAGGTCGCCGCACGCCGGCCTCCCCATCTCGCGGCAATCTGTCCGTGGGAAGGGGCCAGCGACATGTACCGCGATGCCAGTCATCACGGCGGGATTTTCGGCAACTTCTTCTTCGAACTCTGGTTCCCGAAGCAGATCCTCTCGGTGCAGAACGGCAAGGCCGACAGTCCCTACATCGACCGCGAAACGGGTGCGACGAGCACAGGCGAGGCGCTGGACGCTGACACTCTGCGCGCCAACCGAGTGGATGTCATCGATGAGTTTCGATCGCACCCCCTCGTCGATGACTGGTATGCCGCAAGATCTTCGAAGCTCGCGGACATCGAGGTGCCGGTCCTGTCCGCAGGGAACTGGGGCGGCATGGGGCTGCACCTTCGCGGCAACGTGCAGGGCTTCCTAGGTGCGGGTTCGCGGCAGAAGTGGCTGCAGATTCATGGCGGCACGCACTGGGAATCCTTCTATCTGCCTGAGTACGTGCAGATGCAAAAGCGCTTCTTCGACAGATTTCTGAAGGACGAGCCCAACGGATGGGACGAACAACCCCCTGTCATGCTGGAGGTGCGCCATCCGGACCGGTTCGAGCAGCGCTTCGAACACGAGTGGCCGATGGCGCGAACGCGATGGACCAAGCTCTACCTTGATGCGCAGGCCAAAAAGTTGACGTCCGAACCTGTCGCTTCAATCGCCACAGCCACCTACCGTGCGCCAGGGCGCGGCATTGAGTTCATAAGCGCGCCCATGGAGGCATCGACAGAGTTCACCGGGCCGCTGTCACTGGTTGTATGGCTTCGCTCAAGCACCAAAGACATGGACCTCTTCGTGACCGTCCGGGCGTATGACCCCGATGGCCGCGAAGTGCTCTTCCGAGGCGCAACGGATCCACAGGTGCCGGTCGCGCAAGGGTGGCTGCGCGCCTCTCACCGCAAGATCGATCCCCAACGCTCCGGACCGGGGCAACCTTTTCACACGCACTCCGAGGTCGAGCCCTTGACACCCGGCGAAGACTATCGGGTGGAGGTAGAGATCTGGCCCACGTCCATCGTGCTTCCACGTGGGTATCGGCTTGCAGTGCGCGTCGACGCGCAGGATTTCGAACGCGAGGGCGCGGCAGGGCCGCGCAAGGGATCAGGGCCGTTCTTGCACACCGACCCTCTGGACCGCAGGCCGGATCTCTTCAGCGGCGAGAACACCATCCTCACTGGCGGTCGCTACGACTCGCACCTGATGCTGCCGCTGATCCCCTCCCGCGACAACTGAAGCACTTTCCCCAGGCACTCCCTACCGGGGCGACCTGGCATCAGCTCGCGAGCAGACGGCACTTTCGACCACGAAGGATCCACCTTGACCGCCCCGTTCGATACAAACTCGCCCGACCTCGTGAGTTGGGTTGAGAGCGCCAACGCGCCCGAAACCCCTTTTCCGATTCAGAACCTTCCCTACGGCAGGTTCAGGCGGGAAGCATCCGATCCATGGTCGATCGGCGTGGCCATTGGGGACCAGGTCTTGGATGTTCATGGCGCCGGGCTCGCTCACAGTTCGGACATGGTTCAATGGCTGACGCTGGGCCGCGCACAGCGGCAAGCCCAGCGAGAAGCAATCTCGATGGCCTTGCAGCACGGCAACGAAGACCGTGCGCGCATCGCGCCGTGGCTGGTTCCGATGAGCACGGTCGAACTGGGCCTGCCTTGCGATGTTCGCAACTACAGCGACTTCTTCATCGGGATCCATCACGCATACAGCACGGGACGTCTCTATCGACCCGACACCCCGTTGCTGCCGAATTACCGCTGGGTGCCGATCGGGTATCACGGACGTGCGTCATCAATACAAGTCAGTGGGCGAGATTTCGCGCGGCCCAAGGGGCAGGTCAAGCCCGCAGGTGAAGAGGCACCGTCGATGCGGCCCAGCGATCGGCTGGATTTCGAGTTGGAAATGGGCATCGTCATCGGCCGCGGGAACGAGCAAGGCGATTCGATCACCATCGACGAGGCCGAGGACCACATTGCTGGCCTGACACTCCTGAACGACTGGAGCGCGCGTGATCTGCAGGTCTGGGAGGCACAGCCTCTCGGACCTTTCCTCGCTAAGAGTTTTGCCACGACATTGGCGCCCTGGATCGTGACACTTGAAGCCCTTGCGCCTTTCCGCAGGCCCTTCGTCCGACCGCCCGAGGAGCCGCAGCCGCTGCAGTACCTCGAAGGCCGAACAGTCCGTGAACTCGGCGCAATCGACGTGACGCTTGAGGTCTGGCTACAAACGCCGCACATGCGGGCTCACGGGCTGAGCGGCGACTGCATCGGTCGCACCGGCTTTTCCCAGGCAGCGTATTGGACGGTAGCCCAACTGGTGACGCATCACACCATCAACGGATGCAACCTGATGCCGGGCGATCTGCTTGGAACGGGGACGCTGTCCGGCAAGGGAGACGGGCAGGCGGCGTGCCTGCTGGAAATCACACAAGGTGGCAGGCATCCGCTGCGCCTGTCGAACGGCGAGGAACGCCTCTTTCTGCATGATGACGACACAGTGACCTTGCGGGGCTACTGCGATCGTCCCGGGCGCCGTCGGATCGGCTTCGGGGACTGCACAGCGACAGTTCGGGAAGCGAAACCATGATTGTCGTGAGGACTGGCGCGGCCCCTCGACTGGCAAGGAGGTAGATTGAAGTTCGCCCTTTTGAACGACGCGCCGAGCGCGCACTGGCACTGGGAGCTTCGTTCTTGCGCGACTCGCGAGGTGTACGTGCGCAGCAGCCAGTGGCACCTGGATCGAGCCACCGCTGTGGCATCCATTGGATCTTTACAGGGAAAGTGCCGTCCGCAGAGGCCGATGCCGAAGCGGGGTTGTTACTTGTGCCCCCGGCTATCCGCATGCCGCCTACAGCGTGCTGGACGACTTCGTGCCGGTAGCCAAGCTGGCGAGCCGCGGCCCAATCTTGAGGTTGAGAAGGCCTTCATTTGCCGCTCCATCCTGCTGGGCCACCACAGCGGCGGCACATTGCTTCCGCTATTGGCCGCGGCTCGCCAAGCTTGAACGAACCACACCCCCTCTACGCACCATCACGAAGCGGGTGGCGTGACGACCGGCTCAGAATCGCGGCTCCTTGTTCTCCCGTTGAGCTCAGCGGGGAAACGGCGCCGGGTTCGCCAGGTAGGCCTTGGACAGGCGCGCGAACTGCCCGCCATCGGTCGTGATGTCCGCCGACGTGGCGTCCCCGGGACTGAAGACGAGCGCGAATACGCCGTTGCCCGTGTACTGCGTTGGATGCGTCAGCATGTACTGGACGTGGTTGTCCCGATAGTGCTTCGGAGTTCCTCCGGGGGTCGTCGAAGGCACGCCCATGGGGGTCTGCCAGAACAGGATCGGCAGGCCGCCCAAGTGGCTTCGCACCGTGCTCCACTGGTCGAGGCTCTGGTTGAAATTCGGTGTGGTGACGTTGTTCTCGTCCAGGTAGAACGGGCCGGGGCCGCGATTCGCACACTCTTTCACGGGCATCGGGTCTTCAAAGCAACCTGCATCGCGATCGCTCGTCTGCGCCACGATGAAGTCGGCCTTGTCTGCACCGAGTTTTGCCATGAAGCTGCCGGTGGCGTTTGCATCCCCCGACCACAACGACGGGGGAAAGCCCATCCTCGCCTTGGGCGCGTACGTCCGCCCGAGCGTCAACAGGCAACCGACGACGCCGACGGCCGTATCCGGTTGGCTGGCGCATTCCGTCACCATGCTCACGCGCGCCGGCAACTTCGCCGGGTCGCCGCCGGGTGCACTGCCCTGGGCGAAGCCCCAGAAGTCAGGCTCGAGGTTGACCAGGGTGGGGCGGCCGGTCTCGGCGATCTTCTGGTACATCAACTTGACTTGCGCCCAGTAGGCGGTCATGAACGGCGCGTCGTCGATGACAGTGACGTCGCCAGCCCGCAGGGAAGGCATCTGGAACAGGGTGAACATCGGCACGGCGCCCATGGCCGCGACGTCGCCGGAGAATTTCGTCACGACGCCACCGTCCGGATAGTTGTATTGCCATTGAGGCCATGCGTTACCGCCGCCAGAGTTGAAACCCGTGACCGCCACGAGATAGGTATCGATGATGTCCGGAGCGATCTGCTGGGCCGTCATGTCCGCGAAAGTATTGGCCGCGCCGAGGCCCACGAGGAGCCGGCCGGGCTTGCCTAGGGCTGTAGTGATCGAAGTAGGCGGTGAGGGAGCAGGAGCAGGAGCAGGAGCAGGAGCAGGAGCAGGAGCAGGAGCAGGTGCAGGTGCAGGTGCAGGTGCAGGTGCAGGTGCAGGAGCAGATGTCCCGTTGGCGGTCGTCGGCAACGAGCCGCCTCCGCCGCCGCCTGCGGAGCCGCCGCCTCCGCAGGCGGCGATCCCCGCACTCAGGAAGGCGATCGCGACGCGACGCGCATGGGACAAGGTGTTCAGTACTAACGGCATTCGTTTCCTCTTGGATGAAATATGTCTTTGGGCAATGTTGTCTCGGCAAGACTCAGCAGTTGTAGTCAAGCCCTCGGCCCGACATGAACACGCGGCCGCAGATGGATCGGCGAGGTTGTGATCGACGTGTGGACGAACACCCCATGTCGCCATTACCGCTGAGCAGGACGTATGACACCCCCGGCGGTGGCGGCCATCGCCAGATTGACCATCTCCTCAACGCCGGAGATGTCGAAGGTCCAATGGGGTTACACGTTCGTGAAGGCCTCGGCAGTCGAGACGATGCCGCCGCCGATCACGCAGGAGATGGAACTTGTAGAACGAAGACGGCGCACTGCTGCCTGTACCGGAGGTCGATGCAAACGTCACTCACAAGGCCTCAGGAATGCGGCAACCCGCCGATCTGCTGCATCAGTCCGAGCAGGTCCGGTTGCCCCACTTCGGAGACGATCTTCCCGCTCGAAAGTCGGTAGATGTTCAGCGCTTGCACGGCAATCGTCTTGCCGGTGGGAGGCACGCCCAAGAAAGCTCCGCGGTGCGTCCCGCGCATCGTGAATCGCGCTGCGATGACATCACCTTCGATGACGGTTTCCTCAAGAGTCCATTGAATGTCGGGGAATCCGCCGCGCATCATCCCGATGATCTCCAGGTAGCCTTGTGGCCCATGCACGGGTTCGGCGCGCCCAGGAACGTGAAACACGGCCTTCGGAGAAACCAACTCCGTGGCGAGCCGCGGGTCCGCGGTGTTGATGAACTCCACGAAGCGAGTCATGAACTGTCGGTTTGTGGTTTGCATCTGTCGTCTCGGACTGTCTATCAGGATGGGACCCGGGGCATGGTGGCCGGCCGGTGCGCGTATTCCCAGATTCTCCGAGCTGCCCGCGTGTTCGACACGATCAAAGTCGGCTCCCAAATGGTGAATATCGGACACAATGGATCGATGCCGCGCGGAACGAGACCCATCGATATTGAGCAGGTCCAATATCGGCCCTCGGCCGGGAGCGCACTGGATCTCGAGGTCTTCTCGATGTCGGACTTAAGACGAAGGGTGCCCCGAGCCCACCTGCAGCGTCACCACCGCTACGACTTTCACATGTTCGTGCACGTCAGACGCGGAATCTGCCGCGCCGTGGTGGACTTCAGCCACATCGAGTGTGGCGGCGGATCGCTGCTGACAATTCGGCCCGGACAGGTTCACCGCTTCGGCCCGGGAAGCCATTGGGATGCAAACCTCCTGCTGTTCCGACCCGAGCTGCTGCAGGCTTCGCAAGGCGAGGAACGCCTTCAGATGCCTGAACTGGTCGATGCGCTTCCTGGCCATCTGAGCCTCGACCGGTCGACGGGTCGGTTTTTGGCCGCCGCGCTCGCGCGGCTCGAGGAGGAGTGCGCGCTCGACGCCCGGCAACCGCTGCTGAACTGGCTGCTTCAGAGTGAACTGGCAACGCTGGTGACGCGGCTGCACATCTTTCATGCCGAGCAACAGCGATCCACAGGAACAGCGTCCGACGCGCCGGAGCGCTTCCGTCTTTTCAAACGACTTCTGGACGAGAACGTGCATCAATGGCATCACGTTTCGCGCTACGCACATGCCATGGGATGTTCCGAGAAGACTCTCACTCGCATCTGCAGTGCGGTGACTGGCGTCGGCGCGAAGGCCTGTATCGCGTCGCGCCTTGCACTGGAAGCCAAGCGCCTGCTCGTGCACACGGAGACGCCGATTTCCGCCATCGCGCAGCGACTCGGCTTCGACGAGGCGACCAACTTCATCAAGTTCTTTCGCAGCATTGAAGGATGCACGCCAGGCGAATTCCGCCGCCAGTTCGATGTCTCGTTGTAGCCGAACTCAGCGAATCCGGTCTCATCGTGCTCGCGCATGCCATAGGTACAGATCGACGCGTCGCTCCGGTATCCGTGCAAGACGCCGACGTCAAACACCACATGCTGCATGCGCGCCAGGTGCACCGGCAATCCCCGGTCAGGCTTCGGGGAATGGTTTGGCTACCCACGAAAACATGACTTTCGAAAGTTTTCACACAGCCTCGGCCAACTGTAGCCGGTCGCGTAGCCAGTGACGTCCTGAAACCGAGTTGGCGTCGACGGCGTCACAATGGCCAGCGTCAAGCAAAGGAGCACTGACGTGCTCTACTGCCCCATTTACGACTCTATTGCCCTGTTTACGACTCTATTTTCTCGTTTACGACTTTATTGAGCGAGAACAGGGGCCAACGGGCCCTGGCCATCTCACTCCACCGTCACGCTCTTCGCCAGATTCCGCGGCTTGTCCACATCGGTCCCGCGCGCACACGCCGTGTGATACGCCAGCAGCTGCAGCGGCACCACATGCAGCAGCGGCGACAGTTGCCCATAGTGCTCCGGCATGCGGATCACGTGCAGCCCTTCGCCGCTCTTGATCTTCGTGTCGCCATCGGCCAGCACATAGAGAACACCGCCGCGCGCGCGCACTTCCTGCAGGTTGCTCTTGAGCTTTTCGAGCAGCGCGTCGTTCGGTGCGACCGCGACCACCGGCATCTCGCTGGTCACGAGCGCGAGCGGGCCGTGCTTGAGTTCGCCCGCCGCATAGGCCTCGGCGTGGATGTACGTCACTTCCTTGAGCTTGAGCGCGCCTTCGAGCGCGATCGGGTAGTGCAGCCCGCGGCCGAGGAAGAGCGCGTTGTCCTTGCGCGCGAAGTCTTCGGCCCAGCCGATGATCTGCGGCTCCAGCGCGAGCACCGATTGCAGCGCGACCGGCAGGTGGCGCATTTCCTTCAGGTAGCGCGCCTCGTCGGCTTCGGTGAGGTGGCCCTTGGTCTGCGCGATGGCCAGCGTCAGGAGGAACAGGCCGGCGAGCTGCGTGGTGAAGGCCTTGGTCGACGCCACGCCGATCTCGACGCCGGCACGCGTGATGTACGCCAGCTTGCACTCGCGCACCATCGCGCTGGTGGCCACGTTGCAGATGGTCAGCGTCTGCTCCATGCCGAGCGATCGGGCGTGCTTGAGCGCGGCGAGCGTGTCGGCCGTTTCGCCCGACTGGCTGATGGTGACCACCAGCGTCTTCGGGTCGGGCACCGACTCGCGGTAGCGGTACTCGCTCGCGATCTCGACCTGCGTGGAAATCTTCGCGATGCTCTCGAGCCAGTACTTGGCGGTGCAGCCGCTGTAGTAGCTGGTGCCGCAGGCGAGGATGAGGATCTTGTCGATGTCCTTGAAAACGCGGTGCGCGCTGGCACCCGTGGCGCCGTCTTGCCCGATGCCGTCGAACAGCTCGGGCACGATGCCCGCCACGCCTTCGAGCGTGTCGCCGATGGCGCGCGGCTGCTCGAAGATTTCCTTCTGCATGTAGTGGCGGTACGGGCCGAGTTCGGCCGCGCCGCTGTGCGCGAGCACGGTGCGCACCTGGCGGGTCACGGGCTTGTGGTTCTTGTCGACGATCCAGTACTTGCCCGGTTGCAGGTCGACCACGTCGCCTTCTTCGAGATAGACGATCTGGTCGGTCACGCCGGCCAGGGCCATCGCGTCGCTGGCCAGGAAGTTCTCCGCGCCGTCCTTGCCCGCGCCGAGGATCAGCGGCGAGCCGGCGCGCGCGCCGACCACGCGCTGCGGCTCGTCGCGGCAGATCACTGCGATGGCGTAGGCGCCGTGCAGTTGCAGCACCGCGGCCTTCACGGCCTCGAACAGGTCGCCGTCGTAGAGGCTGTCGACCAGGTGGGCGATGACCTCGGTGTCGGTCTGGCTCTCGAACACGTAGCCCTTGGCTTCGAGCGCGGCGCGCAGGGCTTCGTGGTTTTCGATGATGCCGTTGTGCACGAGCGCGATGCGGCCGGGGCGCGCGCCCTGCGCGTCGGCGCCGGGGCCGTGGCTGAAGTGCGGGTGCGCGTTGTGCACCGCTGGCGCGCCGTGCGTGGCCCAGCGCGTGTGGGCGATGCCGGTCAGTCCTTCGACCTTGTCTTCGCGCACCTGGGTGACGAGTTCCGCCACGCGCGAGGTGGTGCGCGCCCGGGTGAGGCCGCCCGCATGCACCGCGACGCCGCAGGAGTCATAGCCGCGGTACTCGAGCCGCTGGAGGCCCTGGACGAGGACCGGAACGATGTTGCGATGGGACGCTGCCCCGACGATGCCGCACATGGTGAGCTGCCTTTGAATGAAGAAGAGGCCAGATGGTAGGGAGGTGAAGAAAAAATATGTCCTCGAAATTTCATGAATTTCGGAGTTTTATTTCATAATTTCTCTAATTTGGATTTTTATTCCATAATTTACAGATATATGGAATCAATCTCCCTAGATGCAACAGACCTTCGGCTGCTCGATGCGCTTCAGCGCGACGCCTCGCAGACCAACCAGCGCCTCGCCGCCGACGTGGGCATCTCCCCGCCCACGTGCCTGCGACGGGTTCAGCGGCTGAAGGACGAAGGCCTCATCGAGCGCCAGGTCGCGCTGCTCTCGCCCGACAGTCTGGCCACGGCGCTGGGCCACGGATTGCAGGCGGTGGTCGAAATTTCGCTGGACCGGCAGGACGCCGCCGCGCTCGACGCCTTCGAAACCCGCGTGATCGCCGACGACGCGGTCCAGCAGTGCTGGCGCGTTTCGCCCGGCCCCGACTTCGTGCTCGTTGTCGCGGCGCGCGACATGCCGGACTACGGCGCGCTGACCCAGCGCCTGTTCACGGCCGATGCCAACGTGCGCAACGTGAAGGCCTTCTTCAGCCTCAAGCGCGCCAAGTTCGAACCGACGGTTCCACTGGGCTGACTGGCGCCGCGCTCGTCAGGCCTTCGGCTTTTTCTGCGGCCGCTTCCAGTTGGGGAAACTCACCGGCTTGCTCCGCGCCACGGTCAGCGCGCCCGGTTCGGTCGACTTGTTCACCGTCGATCCGCCCCCGATGGTGCCGCCCGCGCCGATGGTGACCGGCGCCACCAGCACGCAGTTGCTGCCGATGTGCACGTCGGCCTCGATCACCGTGCGGTGCTTGTTGGCGCCGTCGTAGTTGGCGGTGATGCTGCCTGCGCCGTAGTTGACGCGCTCGCCCACCGTGGCGTCGCCCAGGTAGGCGAGATGGTTGGCCTTGGCGCCGGCGGCGAGCGTCGAATTCTTCACCTCGACGAAGTTGCCGATGTGCACCTCGGTGCCAAGCTGCGCGCCGGGGCGCAGGCGCGCGAACGGGCCGATCAGGGCGCGCTCGCCCACCGTCACGCCGGCCTTCTCGCCATCGATGTGGGTGAACGGATGGATCACCGCGCCGGCCTCGATGCGCGCGTTGGCGATCACGCAATTCGCGCCGATGCGCACGCCCTCGCCCAGCGACACCGCGCCTTCGAACACGCAATTGACGTCGATCTCGACGTCGGCCGCGCAGTCCAGCGTGCCGCGCAGGTCGAAGCGCGCCGGGTCGGCCAGGCGCACGCCCTGCTCCATCAGCGCATTCGCCTGGCGCAACTGCCAGGCGCGCTCGAGTGCCGCGAGCTGCACCGGGCTGTTGATGCCCGCCACCTGCAATGCGTCGGTCGTGATGTGCGCCACCACCGGCACGCCGTCGGCGGCGGCGAGCTTCACGACGTCGGTCAGGTAGTACTCGTTCTGCGCGTTGCGGTTGTCCAGCCGCGCGAGCCAGCCCTTGAGCAGACGCGCCGGCACGGCCATCACGCCGCTGTAGATCTCGCGCACCGCGCGCTGCGCCTCGTTGGCGTCCTTGTGCTCGACGATGGCGGTGACCGCCCCGCCGGCCGACGTGCGGATCACGCGGCCGTAACCGCTCGGGTCGTCGAATTCGATGGTCAGCAGCGCCAGGCGCTCGCCCGCGCTGGCCGCGACCAGCGCCCGCAGCGTGGCTTCGCCGATGAGCGGCACGTCGCCCGAGAGCACGACCACCGTGCCGTCGTCCGGCAGCAGCGGCGCCGCCTGCTGCACCGCGTGGCCGGTGCCCAGCTGCGGCTCCTGGCGCGCGAAACGGGGTGTCGCGCCGCCGACGGCGCCGGCCATCGCGGCCTCGACCTCGGCAGCGCCGTGGCCGGTCACGACCACCACATGGCGGGCGCCGATGCGGGCGGCGGTGTCGGCGACATGCGCGATCAGCGCGCGGCCGCCCAAACGATGCAACACTTTGGGCAGTCTGCTTTTCATGCGCGTGCCCTTGCCGGCCGCCATGATCACCACGTCGATCGGCCCCTGGATGTCTTGCTTTTGCTGCTGCGGAGTCTGATTCATGCTTGTGTTTTCCCGGATGCGTTGCGCGGAACTGGCGCGAATTATCGGCGTGCTGCTGCTGGTGTCTGCGCTGGGCGCCTGCAGCGCGGTCAAGCTGGCCTACAACAACCTGCCCGAGGTGAGCTACTGGTGGCTCGACGGGTATTTCGATTTCGACAGCACCCAGACACCCAAGGTGCGCGACGAACTCGCCCAGTTGCTGGCCTGGCACCGGCAGAACGAGCTGCCCAAGGTCATCACCCTGCTGCAGGAAGCGCAAGGCCTGGCGCCGGGCGAGGTGACGCCGGCACAGGCCTGCAAATTCGCCGACAGCATTCGCGAGCGCCTGCTGGCCGCGGTCGAGCGCGCCGAGCCGGCCACCACCGACCTGGCACTCACTTTGAGCGAATCGCAGTTGCAGCAGCTGGAGCGCAAGTACGCCAAGCTCAACAACGACTACCGCAAGGACTGGCTCGACCGCACACCCGCGCAGGTGCAGGAAAAGCGCTACGACCAGTTCCTCGACCGCATGGAAGACTTCTACGGCCGCCTCACGGCCGAGCAGCGCGATCTGCTGAAGCAACAGGTGGCGCAGTCGGTGTTCAACCCGCAGCTCGCCGATGCCGAGCGCCGCAAACGCCAGCAGGAAGCACTGGCGATGCTGCGCGGGTTCGCCACGAAGAAGCGGTCGCCGGCTGAGGCGCGCGCCGCGCTGCATGCTTATCTGCTGCGCATCGCCGAGCCGCCGCCCGGCCCCTGGCGCGACCAGCAGCAGGCGCTGCTGGAGGAAGGCTGCCGGAATCTCGCGGCCCTGCACAACGGCACCAGCACCAGCCAGCGCGACCAAGCGGTGCGCCGGCTGCAGGCCTACCAGAGCGACCTGCGGCAACTGGTGGTGGCCACGCGCTGAGGCCGCGGCCGGCGCGCTTTCAGATCAGGGGAACGGGCCGCAGCGGCCGCTCGAAATAGTCGCCCAGCGCCTCGAGCGCATGCGGCTCCAGGATGCGGAGCCACCCCGCATCGAGCTTGTGCAGCCCCAGGCGCTGCAGGCGGCGCAGCGTCTTGTTGGTGTGCACCAGCGAGAGCCCCAGCGCATCGGCGATGTGCTGCTGGTTGAACGGAAACTCCACCCAGCCATCGCGCACCATGCCCACGCGTTCGGCCCGGCGGTACAGGTGCATGAGCAGCATCGCCACCCGCTCGCCCGCGTTGCGCCGGCCGGTCGTGACGAGGTTGTCGTCCACCATCTTTTCCTCGCGCGCCGCGAGCCAGGTGATGTCGTAGCCGAGCTTGGGCTGGGCGTGGAAGAGCGGCCAGAGGCGGTCGCGCGAGAAGGCGCACAGCGAAACGTCGGTCACGGCTTCGACGCCGTGGGTCTGGCCTTCGGCGAATTCGTCCTGCAGGCCGATGAAATCGCCGGGCAGCAGAAAACTCAGGATCTGCCGGCGCCCGTCGGTCAGGGTCTTGTAGCGAAACGCCCACCCCGAATAAAGGGTGAACAGCTGCGTGCTGGGCCGGTGCTCTTCGATGATCGAGCCACCCGCCTCCACCCGCCGGGCGCCGACGCGGAACGACTGGATGGTCTTGAGCTCTTCCGGCGATGCGGACAGGAACGCCTCGAGCCGGCGCAGCGCGCAGTCGTCGCAAGGATTCACCCCTTGGGGAGGGGACGCGGCAACGGGATAGTCATCGAATCTCACGCGGCACTATAGGCTTTTGCGCTGTGTCTTTTGACATTTCGCCGGCCGTCGCCGCTGTCTAGACTCCGCAGCGTTTTCTTCCAAGACGCATGACAGACGAACAGCCGCTCCACGAAATTTTCTATTGCAGCGTACTCGCGCAAGACCTGCCCCCCAATGCCGTGGGCACCATCGTCGGCCAGGCACGGGCCCGCAATGCCCAGCGAAAGATCACCGGCCTGCTGGTCTTCGACGGCATGCGTTTCTGCCAGCACCTGGAGGGTCCGCGCGATGCGGTGACGGCATTGATGCGCAGCATCGAACGAGACCTCCGGCACACCGACGTGCGGCTGGTCCACGAGGGCCCGCTGGAATCCCGCCGCTACAGCGGCTTCGGCCTGGGCCTGGCCGAGAGCGAGGGCCCCGATCTCATGGCCGGCGTGCACGCCCTGGAAGGGGAAGCCGCGTTCAAGCATTTCCTGGCGCTGCGCTCCAGCTTCGACATCAGCGGCTGAAAAAAGAAAAAAGGCGCTCGAAGCCGCCGACAAAAAGAAAAAGGCGGCCGAAGCCGCCTTTGTGCGTCCATGGAACCGGTGACCGTTCAGGCCTGATCCCATGTGTAGGTGGCACCGTAGCCATCCCATGCTTCCATGACGATGCGCTGGCCGGCGGCCACCGTCATCGATTCGCCCGGTGCGAGCACCAGGTCTTCGCTGGGGTTGGCCAGCGTGGCGTCGGGGGTGATCCACACCCGGCCCTGCTTGACGCGCAGGACGCTGGCCGCACGCGCCTTCAGGCTCATTGCCTCGCCGGGGGCAATCTGCCAGGCGCCGCGGCGCACGGCCGGCGGCACGGCGGCGGCAGCGGTACGGGCGGGGATCGACAGGGAAGCGAGCGATTGGGTGGTGCAGACGGCGGTGGACATGATGAAACTCCTTGGGCTTGCCGAAGTGCGATTGACAGGACGGAGGCAATGGCGCAGTTCGGGAATGAATGATCGTTTCCCGGGCGTTGTGGGTCCAATGAAAACGAAGTAGCCTACTGATGCTCATATCGCATCAATCGATTCGGACGTCCGCCCGTCCCCTGAAGCCTTCTCCATGCAACATTCGCAAACCCACCTGCGCTCCCGCCCGATCTCCGCCGGCCACCTGCGCGCCTTCGAAGCCGTCGCCCGGCATCTGAATTTCCGCGCCGCGGCCGAAGAAATGGCACTGACCCAGTCGGCGGTCAGCCGCCAGATCCAGTCGCTGGAAGAAGAAGTGGGCGTGTCGCTGTTCCTGCGCCACACGCGGGCGGTGGAGCTGACCAGCGCCGGGGCGCAGTTGCTGCTCGCGGTGCAGCAGTCGCTGCCGCGCATCGACATGGCGGTGCGCCAGATCCGCCAGAGCGCGGGGCGCAAGAGCGTGTCGCTCACCACCTTTGCGTCGTTTGCCTCGATGTGGCTGATCCCGCGGCTCGAGGCCTTCCAGCGCGACAACCCCGAGATCGACATTCGCATCGACGCCAGCGACGTGGCGGTCGACCTCGAAGTGGCCGACGTGGACATCGCCCTGCGCTACGGCCCGCGCGAGGCCATGCCCCCGACCGCCGTGCGCCTGTTCGGCGAGAACCTCACGCCGGTGGCGAGCCCGTGGCTCATCAAGAGCAGCCCACCGATCAAGACGCCCGAAGACATCACGCGCTTCACGCTGATCGAGGCCGGCGATGCGCATCGCACGCACCTCGAATGGCTGACATGGAGGCGCTGGTTCGAAGTGAACGGCCTGGAGCGCGCGCAGCCCAAGCGCTGGCTCTATTTCAACTACGCCTACCAGATGGTGCAGGCCGCACTCACCGGCCAGGGCGTGGTGCTGGCGCGCAGCTCGCTGATTGCCGAAAGCCTGGCCAACGGCGACCTGGTCGAGGTGCTGCCGCACCACCGCATGGATTCACCGATGTCCTACTGGCTCATCGCCGGCCCGCGCAACGCGCTGCGGCCCGAGATCAAGGCCTTCTGGGACTGGCTGCTGCTGCAGGCCGACACCACGCGCGGGACCATCGGCGAGGTGCCCGATCCGGACACCATCGACGACATCGACTGATCGGGAATGCGGCCGCCGCCGGGCCGCCCCAAGGCGGGCCGCGCCTCCCCCTTGGGGGGTGGAGTTACACGAAGTGAAAAGCCCGGGGGCTCAAGACATCGGCCAGACGACGCCGTTGTCGTTGAGGATCGCGTCCAGGGGCAGGTCATGGGCTTCTGGCTCGAAGTCCTCGAGGAAGCCGTGCGTGAAACCGAGGCCTACGGTGAACGGCCGGGGCTCCAGCGCCGCCAGCGTGCGGTCGTAGAAGCCGCCGCCATAGCCCAGCCGGTAGCCGCCGGCGCTGTAGCCCACGCAGGGCACGAACAGCAGGGTCGGCACGATCAGTTCGGTGTCTTTGGGCTTGGGAATGCCGTAGGCATCTTCTTCCATCTGGCAGCCCGGATACCAGGCATGGAAGGTGAGGGTCTTGTGAACCTTGTCGATCACGGGCAGTCCGATGCGGCGGCGTTGCGTCTCTTCCATCAGCTCGCCGTCTTCCTTCCAGCGGTGCAGCGCGGGCAGCGGATCGAACTCGCCCTTGATCGGCCAGTAGGCGCCGATCACGGTGTCGGGCCGGCCGACCAGCCAGATGCGCATGACCCGCTGCAGCAGGTCGGCGCGTGTCAGCCGGTCCGGCATGGCCAGGCGTTGTTCGATCAGTGCCTTGCGCAACTGATCCTTCAGAAAACTCGCCGTCGCCGAGGTGTCGGCTCCCTTTGACTTGTCCATAATCCCCCGATGCAGTTCCCAAGCATTTTGGCATCCATGCGCAACCGCCCGCGCAACGCAACGCCAGCCGTTGCTTTTTCCCTCGTCCTGACTGCCGCCGCACTGCTCTTTCATCCACCCGCCAGCGCACAGACCAACACCAACGACGACGTGCTGGTGCAGATGAAGCAGGCCTTCCAGCGCGGCGACAAGGCCCGTCTCACCGCCCTCCTGCCGCAAGCCCGCGGCCACGCGCTGGAACCCTGGGCCGCCTACTGGGAACTGAAGGCTCGCCTGCAGGAAGCCGCTCCGAACGAAGTGCAGGACTTCTACGCCCGCTACCCCGGCACCTATCAGGAAGATCGCCTGCGCAACGACTGGCTGCTGCTGCTGGGCCAGCGCCGCGATTGGGACGGCTTTGCCGCCAACGTCGCCGGCTACCGCATGGGCGACGACGCGCAGGTGCGCTGCTACGCGGTGCTGGTCGATACGCTGCGCTCGGGCACCGCCACCCAGGCCCAGGCCGACGAAGTGCGCCGCAACTGGTTCAGCCAGAAAGAAGCCGACGACGGCTGCCTCACCGCCGCCGACCGCATGGTCGCCGCCCGCCTGATGTCGACCAACGACGCGTGGAAGAAGGCGCGCCTGGCCATCGAGGCCAACCGCCCGCAGGCCGCGCGCGGCGCCGTCACCATCGCCGCGCCCGATGCGTTGCCGCTCTTCGAGGAACTCAACGCCAGCTCGGCCAAGTTCCTCGTCGGCCGCGCCTTCGTGGCCGCCAAGTCGCGCAAGGAACTGGTGGTGCTCGCGCTCATCAAGGTCGCGATTGCCGACCCCGACATGGCCGCCTCGCAGCTGGACAGCAAGTGGGGCCCGATGCTCTCGGCCGAAGAGCGCAACTGGCTCTGGGGCGCCATCGGCCGCGCCTCGGCCAACAAGCTCTCGCCGCAGGCCGTGGGCTATTTCGGCAACGTCACGAAGAACAGCGACCTGTCGGACGACATGCTCGGCTGGCGCGTGCGCGCCGCGCTTCGCGCCGGCCAGTGGAAGGACGTGGCGCCCGCCATCAACGCGATGAGCGAAACCGCCCAGCTCGATCCGACCTGGGTCTACTGGAAAGCCCGCGCGCTCGCCACCGAACGCAGCGACGAGCGCCGCGCCCAAGCCCGCGATCTGTACACGAGCATCGCCGGCACGCGCGGCTTCTACGAAATGCTCGCGCTCGAAGAGTTGGGCCAGCGCGTCGTCGCGGCCACCCGCCCCGCGCCGCTCACGCCCGAAGAAAAGGCGGCGGCACGCAGCAACGTCTCGCTCAACCGTGGCCTCTACGCGATCGCGATCGGCCTGCGTTCCGAAGGCACGCGCGAGTGGAACTACGCCACCAATCTGCACGACAAGGGCGGCATGGACGACCGCGCACTGCTTGCCGCGGCCGACTTCGCCTGCCAGCGCGAGGTGTGGGACCGCTGCATCAACACCAGCGAACGCACCAAGGGCGCGATCGACGTGGAGCAGCGCTTTCCGATGCCCTTCCACGACACGGTGCTGCGCAAGAGCCAGGACATCGGCCTCGATCCGGCGTACGTATACGGCCTGATCCGCCAGGAAAGCCGATTCATCATGGATGCGCGCTCGGGCGTCGGCGCCTCGGGCCTCATGCAGGTCATGCCCGCCACCGCGCGCTGGACGGCCCGCAAGATCGGCATGGGCGACTTCACGCCCGGCCAGATCAACGACCGCGAGACCAACATCACCATCGGCACCAACTACCTGAAGCTCGCGCTCGACGACTTCGACGGTTCGATGGCACTGGCCGCCGCCGCCTACAACGCCGGCCCCGGCCGCCCGCGCAACTGGCGCAACGGCCCGGTGCTCGACGCCGCGATCTGGGCCGAGAACGTGCCGTTTGCCGAAACCCGCGACTACGTGAAGAAGGTGCTGGCCAACACCACCAACTACGCGGCGATCATCAGCGGCAAGCCGCAGTCGCTGAAGGAGCGGCTGGGCCGCATCGGGCCGCGCGACGCCGCCGAACCCGAACCCAACAAAGACCTGCCCTGAAACATGAGCCCCCACGCTCATCACTTCGTGTATTCGCTGCCCCCCGAGGGGGCGCAGGCCTCCCTTGGGGCGGCCCGGCGGAAGGCCTGAAACATGAGCCCCCACGCTCATCACTTCGTGTATCCGCTGCCCCCCGAGGGGGCGCAGGCCTCCCTTG
>Ga0163161_10000966_pt1 | contig 22060 bp, 19 predicted proteins | sample S45metaG_FD_129847 | JGI IMG/M metagenome (GOLD analysis project Ga0163161, IMG submission 129847) | Switchgrass rhizosphere microbial communities from Kellogg Biological Station, Michigan, USA - S4-5 metaG | ecosystem: Host-associated > Plants > Roots > Rhizosphere > Soil | place: USA... | reverse complement strand
TTGATAAAAGTTCTCAAATCACGGCACATATAGACAATATGGGCATGATGAGCAAACCTGTTACGGCTCATTTTATCAAGAAACCAAATAACTACACCATAAGCCTGGCGTCAAAATATAACCTAAGTTACCATGCCGGGGGCAATGATGCCCTGCTTGACGGCATTACGGGAAGCAAAAATTGGCGCAAAGGCGACTGGCAGGGTTATCAGGGGCAGGATTTTGAAGCGGTTGTCGATCTGCAAAAAGTAATGCTTTTAAACAACGTTTCGGCAAATTTTCTTCAGGATAGCGGTGCATGGATACTGATGCCAACAAAAGTAGAGTACTATACTTCTACTGATAACATAAACTTTATCCTTGCAAAAACGGTAGACAATACCGTCAATCCTCAGGAGCGCGCTGTAGTTATACAATCGTTTGACGGAAATTTAGCGGATGCCAAAGCCCGTTATATAAAAGTGAAGGCGTATAACTTTGGCAAACTGCCTGAATGGCATCAGGGGGCAGGCGGCGATGCCTTTATATTTATTGATGAAATTGTTGTGAAATAGCTAAATCAATGAGAAATATTTGTTAAAACACAGCAGTAACAACAGTTAGATAAAGTTTTCGTTAAACTTATTCCATACATTAGCGGTAAAACGATACAGAGAATGTAATTGTGAGTAGCAACTGTACAGGATTTTAAGAAAAATGTATATTTGCCGAAATTTACGAAAACGTTTTCTTAAAATCTAACACACTCAAAACATGAGCAATAGCTTACAGTCATTTATGGACACCGTTTCGCTTAGAAACGCTAATGAAACCGAGTTTTTACAGGCAGTTCACGAAGTTGCCGAAACCGTACTCCCTTTTATAGAAAACAACCCAAAGTACAAAGGCAAAATGCTTTTAGAACGAATGGTAGAGGCAGAAAGGATAATCATGTTTCGCGTTACCTGGTTTGATGACAAAGGCAATACACAAGTAAACAGGGGTTACAGGATCCAGATGAATTCGGCGATAGGGCCATACAAAGGTGGACTTCGTTTTCACCCATCGGTAAACCTTAGCATCCTTAAGTTTCTTGCTTTTGAGCAAACGTTCAAGAACAGCCTTACCACATTGCCAATGGGTGGTGGAAAGGGAGGATCTGACTTTGACCCTAAAGGAAAATCAGACAATGAGATCATGCGTTTCTGCCAAAGTTTTATGACAGAACTTTGCAAACACATAGGTGCCGATACCGATGTTCCTGCGGGAGACATAGGCGTAGGCGGCCGTGAGGTGGGTTATTTATTTGGCCAGTACAAAAGAATAAGGAACGAATTTACAGGCGTGCTTACCGGAAAAGGCATCAGCTTTGGAGGATCGCTTATACGCCCAGAGGCTACAGGCTACGGCTGCGTATATTTTGCACAAAGCATGCTGGAGACCAAAGGCGAAAGCTTTGAGGGTAAAACTGTGGTAGTATCAGGGTCGGGCAACGTAGCGCAATATGCTGCCGAGAAAGCCATGGAACTTGGCGGTAAAGTAGTTACTTTTTCTGATTCTGCCGGATATATCTATGATGAAGCAGGAATTGATAAAGACAAACTTGCTTTTGTTATGGAGCTTAAGAATGAAAAATACGGAAGGATAAGCGAGTATGTAAAGCAATATCCTTCGGCGAAATATGTAGAGGGCGGCAAGCCATGGGAAATAAAATGCGATATCGCACTGCCATGCGCTACACAAAACGAACTTAACGGCGACGAGGCAAAACAGCTTTTAGACAGCGAATGCATCTGTATCGCAGAAGGTGCAAATATGCCATGCACTCCTGAAGCTGTTATAGCGTTCCAGAAGGCAAAAGTATTGTTTGCCCCTGGCAAGGCATCAAACGCGGGCGGCGTTGCCACATCGGGGCTTGAAATGTCTCAAAACTCGCTGCGCCTTAGCTGGACACGCGAAGAAGTAGACCAAAAGCTTAAAGATATCATGACCGCAATACACTCGGCATGCCTTACCTACGGCAGCGATGACAGCGGTTATACCGACTATGTAAAAGGCGCTAACATTGCCGGCTTTGTAAAAGTAGCCGATGCCATGCTGGCTCAAGGCGTGGTCTAAACTATCCCTTATAGAAATACAAACCCTCCCTTGCCCAGGCAAAGGAGGTTTTTTTGTTTTAAAGCTGGACGGCTACTGCTTTACTAATACATACTCCCCAAAAGGAATGGTATAGCTTGTGTATTGAGGCGTTACACCTTCTTCTTCCCATCCACCGGAAGTAGTCCTAAAAATAAGTTTTAGCTTTTGCACACCGCCGCGATCTGCTCTTTGGAATAGCATTTCAGGCTCATAGCCATCAATATGACGGTTAGGTTCTGAGAAACCTAATAAAAGCTTTCTGTCATTTGGTCCACAATCCATACAATAAATCGAATGTGGTGCGATTATTGACGAACCGTAAATCCTATATTGTATTATATCTAAATTTTGAGATAACTGACTTAGTGTATTTATTTTTTCTATACCGTTCTCAACATATTTGTATCCGCCAACAATAAAATCCATTTGATACTGGCTTCCGTCAAAGTTATAGACTGTTTGCTGTATTTTTTTTTGCAGTGTTATTGTCAACGAAGTGGAGCCGCTGGTATATTTCCAGATGCCCGTGTAGTTATCAAAATCATTATGGGTATCTTTGTAATAAACATCTATCTGTTCAAAATCACTGCCATATAATGGAATTACATTTTGCGAAAAACCATTCAAGGAGATTAACAAAACCAAACCTAATACTGATATATATTTTTTCATATTATTTACAGGGTATTTTTTTAACATAATTATTTTTAGAATCATAGTCAACCCTTTCCCAATTTGTCAGATTTTCATCAGTTGCTTTGTATACGCTAACTCCTTTAAGGTTAACTGAATTCATGTATTTAAGTAGTGCAAGAAGATAATTATTACTTGCATCAGGATCAGTGCTATCTACTACAGAATATTTATCTCTCAGATTTAATCCCATTTTTTCTCTTTCTAAATCAGTCATACTTATATAGGAATCTAAAAACACTTTAAATTGAGCATAATTGTCAATTTCTAGCGAGAATGTATCAGTCGCTGGATCATTTTTATGTTGTGCCGTCAATGTGAAAAAAAACTTTGAATCTTGAGTTAGATCTTCTGGATTAAAATATCGTTGTTTTAATATTGCCAGGCCTATTATATCAGAAATCGAAAACATTGGGGCTGTGACTAAAGGATGTGTATGAGACCCCCCGTAATATGTCCCTCCAACTTTTAATTTGACTGATGTCAAGGAACCTTGATTAAGTTGCAGTTCAATAGGATCAGCAGTGTCACTATATCCAAATCCAAATTCTCTTGGCTGATCTGTTAAAGTTTGCAGAGTTTTTATTTTGCTTTTTATTTTTTGATTTAAAATCATTTTTTTCAGAGAATTACAATTATCATTGTGAGCTTCCTGAAGAAAATTTACAGGCCCCGTAATAGGGCCATTTTGCCCTGGAATTATATTTGAATCATAGTTACCACCCCATCCTGATGATCCCAAATAACCACTTCCAATAGGACTACTAACTCCACTCGGATTCAGATCCAGAAATGAATTATAGACTTTGCCAAAACCATAGAAAACAGGGTCATCTGTTATCCAAGTCTTGCAGTTAGTATAAGTGACTGTATATATATGCTTACCTCCATCTTTATTATGATAACATCCAGCTCCCGCTACAGTACCAGCCAGGATTATTACCACAATAAGCGACAGTTACATCTGTGCAGGTTGTAATTGCTCCCTTCTGCATTGCCCTGTAGTCTATACGGGACACTTCCATATTACCTATAAATGTTGCATGATATGTTTGATCTTTACGAATATAATATTCAGGATCTGGTTTATAATTTATAATGTACGCTTGCTTTTCCGCTCTTTTATCACATATCACAAGATTTTCAAATCTGTTATCAGCATATTCATAATTTCGATGGATAGACATCGTGTAAAAACTACCCATTTCATTAGTAAACACCATGACTTCAGTACTATCTATCGTGAAATCGTAGATTGAATCCCTTGAGTTTTTAAAATTTCTGCCAATAGTCTCCTTGATTAATCCAGGCAGCTCTTTAAAATTTGCAAAAGGCTGAGAAGTAAACCCTACTTCATTGATTTTTGCTTTGTTTGATTCTCGTTAAATTCCTCCTGGCAATTAGTGAGCATAAATAGTAAGGTAAGCAACAGCAACGGCCGAAGCTTATATATTTGTGTTTTCATAAATAAAGTTACTAATTAAATTGGTTTATTTAAAAAACAGCAAACCTGCAGAAGTTTGTTTTTCAACACAATAGTAAAAATAAATAACTCACATTGTTTACGGAAACACTCATTTTACACGTTAAATATATGTTAAAACTTACAAAACGTAATTTTTAACGATGAAATGAGCGGGAAACAAAAATCCCGCGCTGTGGGGCGCGGGATGTGTGATGTTATAAATAATTGTATTATATACTGGATTTAAACTGCTCAAGGAAACGCACATCGTTCTCGTAGAACATACGTATATCACCTATTTGGTATTGCAGCATTGCGATGCGCTCTACACCCATACCAAAGGCAAAACCATTGTATTTTGTAGCATCTATACCGCAGTTTGTAAGTACGTGCGGGTCTACCATACCGCAGCCGCCTATTTCAAGCCATCCTGTACCTTTAGTAATCCTGTAATCAGTTTCGGTCTTAAGGCCCCAGTAAATGTCTATCTCGGCACTTGGCTCGGTAAACGGAAAGTAAGACGGGCGAAGGCGTATCTTGCTTTTGCCAAACATCTCTTTCGTAAAATATAAAAGCGTTTGCTTAAGGTCGGCAAACGAAACGTCTTTGTCTATATACAGCCCTTCTATCTGGTGAAAGATACAGTGCGAGCGCGACGATATGGCTTCGTTTCTGAAAACCCTTCCCGGAGAAATAGTACGTATAGGCGGCTTGTTCTCTTCCATGTAGCGCACCTGAACCGATGAGGTATGCGTTCTAAGCAGTACATCAGGGTTGGTTTGTATAAAGAACGTATCCTGCATATCGCGTGCAGGGTGGTACTCGGGCAGGTTAAGCGCGGTAAAGTTGTGCCAGTCATCTTCAATCTCAGGGCCTTCACTCACGTTAAAGCCTATGTTAGAGAAGATGTCTATGATCTGGTTCTTAACGATAGATATAGGGTGGCGCGAACCTATGCTGAACGGCTCTCCCGGACGCGTAAGGTCGCCATAGATTCCTTTTAATTCTTCTTTGCTTTCCAGCGCATCCTGAATCGATGCCACTTTATCTTCGGCAGTTTTTTTAAGAAGGTTAACTACCTGTCCAAATTCTTTCTTCTGTTCGTTAGGTACAGCTTTAAATTCGGCAAAAAAATCATTCAAAAGTCCCTTTTTGCCAAGGAATTTAATCCTGAACGCTTCAAGTTCTTCTTTATTTTGAGTAGTAAAGGCTTCTGCCTCTGCAATATATCCTTTAATCTTATCTATCATTGTTATTCTGTAAAGTGGTGCAAATTTAGGTATTTTAAATTTGTTGTGCTATCAATACCATAGTATAATTTTATGCTTAAAGGCAGATGTGTTACGGTTTACCTGCACATCATGCCCGTTTACCTCAATTTTTAAATACCGGCAAAAGTTTTGCGTTTGCTATTATACAACACGATGCTTCCTGTTGTGAGGAAAACGGCAGCACCGGTGCTTATACTAAACAATTCATGGCAGTCCGTGATCCCTTACCCGGGCTGCCTGAATTTAAAAAGTTATTACGCGTTATTGCAAAGGCTATGCAGTTCATCGATAAAAATAGGGTTAACCTACACATTGTCAGCATTAACCTCAAAAATTATTTTAGCGGTATTTACCGTTATATATTTGTCTCAGGAATTAAGATTTTGATTGATAAATAGATTGGTTGGTTGGTTTGTTTTAAGTCCTGTTCATCAGGCAAAATGGTCGTAATGCCAAAAGATTACACTACTACTACTTTAAGACCGGGGCCCTTACTTGCCCCGGTTTTTTAATTCATACCCCCTGTGTTCATATACTTCTATTCAAACACCATTTACCGACACAATTACAGCACTAACCTCAAAAATTTTTACGCCATTAAAACCCGCCGTATGTTTGCTTCAGATTTAAGATTGGTTGATTGGTTTATACGTCTGCTGCTGCCCCCACAGCGAGACAAACACAAACAGTAATTTGCCTCCACAAAGAACTGTAAAGCATAAAAAAAGCTGCGCCAATTGTGCAGCTTTTTTTATGCCCTAAAACAGTAATAAATTTATTAACCTACACATTGTCAGCATTAACCTCAAAAATTATTTTGCATAAAAAAGACACCATACATTTGTCATGTACTTTATAAGTATAAAGAATTCATAGTTAATCATTGGTTGATTGGTAAAGCCCTGTTACAGCAGGCATTGGTAGAAATACTAAAAAAGAAACACACTACTTTAAACCGGATCCTTACTTGGTCCGGTTTTTTTATGCCTTCAAAAACCCAAAGCACGTTTTACCGACACAATTACAGCACTAACCTCAAAAATTTTTACGGTATTAAAACCCACCGTATGTTTGCTTCAGATTTAAGATTGGTTGATTGGTTTACACGTCTGCTGCTGCCCCCACAGCGAGACAAACACAAACAGTAATTTGCCCCCACAAAGAACTGTAAAACATAAAAAAAGCTGTACTAACCGTACAGCTTTTTTTATGTTTTGTTGTCAATGCGTTGCTATCTTAATTTCTGCCGTTTTCCTCAGGATATAAGGTATAAACAGGATCGCTTTGCCAGTATTCTTTACTTATAATGTCCATTATGGTAAGCGGCCCCTTAAAGGCAGCCCCGGTATCCACATTCCAAACGTTGGCCATATTAACCGGGGTTGTATGTCCTATGCGTGTTACAGGTGTATGCCCAATAAAAATCTCTTTGTACAGTGTTAAGCGCTTAGGGAAATATTTGTCAGTTTCCTTCAGGGTCTTATCCATAGCCATAGCGGTTTCCCAAAGTGTACGGTCCCAAAAGAACATTCTGGTAAAATATTCGTGTTTTACACCATTAAGGCTCGAAAATCCTGCGTGAACAAACAGCCGGTTCTTGTCGTCAAGATAGTATTCCCTTAGGCTGTCAAAGAAATCTATGTGTTCCTGCTTTTTTTCGGAGGTGAGTGCGTTATAAGTATCAGCGGTAATCCTTCCGCCATGAATAAACCACTCTTCGGTATATTCACCTGTTTTAAGCCAGTCCAGCAACAGGTCATCGTGGTTGCCCCTTATAAAAATGCAGTTGTGCGTTTTTTTTAATGCAATAAGAAACTCTATTACTTCCGGCGACTGACCCCAGCCATCTACATAATCGCCTAAAAAAATGAGTGTATCGTTTACTGTAACCTTTGCACGTTCTATAATTTGTAGTACAGCTTTGTAACTGCCATGTATATCGCCTATAACTAATGTTCTGCTCATACTACAAGTTTACGAAATTTTTAAAATTGATAGTGCACTGGAAGGTAATTCGTATGACAAATTTGGCGTTTAGTCGAAAAATTGGCAAAAATTACTGTAAGTGATTACTTATTTTGTTAACGGATGCAAAAATTAGTTAACTTTAAATCACTTAAACTTAAACATTTATAAACTATGAAAAAAACTTTACTTGCCGCAATGGCAATGGTATCGTTGTGCGGTTACGCACAGATTCCAGTAGAAGGATTTGAATCTCCCTGGACAGGTACGCCTGCCGCTCCTCCGGGATGGGTTGTTGTCAACGAACACGGCCCTGTATATACGTGGGTTCAGAGTACAGATCCCGGTTCTCCACCGTATGGGGGCAATCATGCTGCTTTCATGAACAAAGAAAATGTTCCTTCGGGCAATGCCACACCAAAAGACTGGCTTATTTCGCCCGCTGTAAATGTACCGGTAAATGCAAACAACTTTTCGGTAAAATTTTTCTCAAGGCTCACGATATCCGGAGATCAAGGCGGTATCTACAAAGTTTTGGTTGGCACAAACCCTGCAAATCTTAGCAGCTTTACAGAGTTATATTCTGCTACCGAATTAGAAATTAACCCGGTACAAACAGAATATACCGAGAAATTGGTAGGTATTCCTGCTACTTATGCCGGTACAAGCGTACACATTGCATTTGTAATGGAGGGCGACGATGCCGACAGGTGGCTTATAGATGATGTTTCTATGATAAACGCCTGTCAGGCACCAGCTAATCTTACAGCAACAAATATAACTGCTACATCGGCTACCCTGAACTGGACCGAAACCGGCGATGCCACCAGCTGGGAAATTGATATTGTATCTGAAACTTCTGTGCCTACGGGCATAGGATTTATACATAACGGCACTTTGCCGGTGACTGTAACTACTACAACAAACGGCAGCCCTTTTGCCCCAAACACATCTTATAAATACTATGTGAGGGCAATATGCCAGGATGGCGGGCAAAGTCCATGGGTGGGTCCTTTCTACTTTAGCAACAGTACTTGTCCTGTACCTACAGGTATTACAATTTCTGAGTCGGGCTTAAACAGTGTTACCTACACCTGGGATGATATGGGGGCCGCTACTTATGATTATCTTTTAACCACTTCTACCCTTCCGCCAGGTAATATACCAACAGGTAATACGGCATCAAATACGGCAACCTTGGTAAACCTCCAGCCGGGCGTTGACTACTATTTTTATGTAAGGTCTCATTGTGTCGATGGGGGTATAAGTCCATGGTCTGCTTCTTATCCTGAAATACCTGCTCCGATAGATAATAATATCTTAACAGGTAAGGTTACATATGATACAAATGGCGACGGGGTGTGCGATGAAGGTGCGGCCGGAATTCCGTATGTGGAAGTTCAGGTAACGGCAAATGGAGGTACTCCATACTCAGTATATACCAATGACCAGGGCGAATACAAATTGTATAGCATTGAAGATGGTGTTACTAACCTAAGCCTTCAGGTAGTTGCCCCACAGTATTTTACACCTGCAGCCCCTTTAGTGCAGGATGTAACCTTTAGCGTAGATATAGATGCTGTAACTATTACCCATTGCTTAACGCAGCCATCTGCAGCTAGCGATCTTTCAGTACTTATTGTGCCTGTTGGTTCTGCAAGGCCGGGACTGCCTGCCATATATCGCATTATTGCGCACAATGCCGGAAGTACCGTTCAGGATAATGTAATGCTTAACCTTTCTTTTGATGATACAAGGATAACGTATGCAGCTTCAGAATATGCTAATACCATAGCAGCCGAAGCAAACCTGGCCATAAACCTTGGTACTATCCAGCCTTTCTCTGTAAAGAACGGCGATATTACATTTAATGTCATGATGCCTCCTGTTAACATAGGTGGTGAGGTATTGCATTTTGATGCAGTACTTACTGAAGTTACAGATGATGTTACTCCAGAGAATAATACATCTGTGCTAAACCAGACTATTGTAAATTCGTATGACCCGAATGATATCACAGTTCATGAAGGTGCAGAAATTTTTGAAGACCAGGCAGATGATTACCTGACTTATACTATTCGTTTCCAAAACACAGGCACCGCAGAGGCCATAGATATAAAACTTGAAAATACCCTTGATGCGCTTTTAGACTGGGAAACGTTTAAACCATTGGTATCAAGCCATAACTATACAGTAAAAAGGACTGATGATTTTCTTGAATTTGAATACGATAAGATTCATTTGCCGGACAGTACCTCAAACGAGCCTGCAAGCCATGGATACATTACGTATAAAATAAAACCTAAAGCAGGTTTCGGGTTGAACGATATTATATATAATACTGCCGAAATTTATTTTGACTTTAATCCGGCCATCGTAACAAATACTGCAACAACTAAGGTTATTGCCCTTGCCGGACTTAATGATAATAAAATTGCTGTAGCAAGGCTGTACCCTAACCCGGTTAAAGACCAGCTTATGATTGATGTTGTAAATGGCGAATTAAAATCGGTTACCATAAACGACGTTAACGGCAGGTTGTGCGTTTCGGCAAATGCAAATGTTATAGACACAGATGCATTAACAGGCGGCATTTACTTTGTAAAGGTTACTACTGATACAGGAAGTGCCAACTACAAAATAATCAAACGATAACAAAAATCCGGGATGTTATGCATCCCGGATTTATCATTAGATTCCTGTATGCTGTAACATTCAGGAAATATATCTATTTCCCAACTTAAATTAAACTGTACATAAACTACTAAAATTGTTACCGGCGCAAAGGCTGTATAATATTCAGCTTGCTGAATATATTGGCCGATGCATGCTCTTGAAAGAGCTGAGGCTTTTTTAAGATTTAATTTTTTGAGGAAAGGATCCCGCCGTGTGGCGGGATTTTTTATAAGTCATATTTCATTTTGCGCAATACGCGCATAGCTTCCTTAAACGAAATATAAGCCTGCTCATCGGGCCACGCCTTAAGAAGCGGTTTGGCATCGGCAAGTTTGTGTTTAGCATCTGTAAAACCATTTAAATGGCATATCATGAGTGTTGACGGTAGATTTAGCAAATCTTTTTGCTCCCTTTGCGATAATGGCTGGTTTTTTTCGAGTTTAGAAAGCAGCGAAAGATTTGCATTATAGATATGGTACATCATCTTTCGGTTATACTGTGGCGGGTCAAATAACAGCACCGACTCTATTTTGTAATACCCGTTGTCCTGAAAATTTATGTTTACCTGTTCCAGCGGATAAAAAGTGGTTTTATCGTTAAGGCCCAGCGCAACATATTCGGTTATTGAAAAGCTGTTTTCATCATAAGTTATGCTTACCTCATCTAATGCAGAATAGAACAGTTTGATCTGCTCGTTGATAAGCTCAATGTCAACCCGTGAGAAATATGTGTTTCCACGCACTACTTTTTTGTGTCCGGCCCAGCATACTACAAACAACTCTTTAAATACCTTGTATTTTGCGGGCATATCCTTGTGCCGATTGGTTACAAAATCCATAACACCCTCAAGCGTATGTTCAATACTGTTGCGTGAGCTGTTCTCTATACCTGCAACCGTATCTGCGTTGAGGTTGTTTGATGTAGCTTCCTTCCCCTCTTCAAGCGGAATGGAATTGCTGCCCCTACGGGTAAAAATTGCCCCTGCGGGAATGGTATAAACATTCTTTTTAAAATACGAAGTACCGCTTTTCGGCTTAATAGTTACCAGTCCTATAACCTTATCCTTTGGCAGGTTAGGAAAAGGTACATTCTCATACTGAATAGTAGGCGGATTGATTAAAAATGCGTTTACAAGGTTCTGGATACGGCTGTCATCATAAAAATCGGTGCCCAGTATCTCGTTGTCATGATCTTCTACACCCACAACTATATACGAATTGTTTTCAGGGTTAGAATTAGACAGTGCACAAATATGCTTTACAAACTTTGCCTTTCCTTCTTTTGTGTGAAGGTTAAGCTGGCGCTTCTTGTCATAAAAACTGCTCTCATCGTTGTGAGCAAGCAGGTTTTTAATTAAGAGGCGCTTATTGATCATAATAATTTATCGTTCAGGGTTCTGAGTTTTGAGTTCAGCGTTACCAGTTTTAACCTTAGAAAACTTAGTTCCTTTGTACTCTTCAAATTGCTGTTTTGAAATATGCACTCTATCAAATGCTCTATAAAGTTGAGATCTTAATTCTCCACAAGAGCCTTTTGCAATACATAAAAAATGTATGAACTCTCTATTCCCATTTCTTTCGAAACCCTCTGCAATATTATCCATTATACTGCCTGATGAACTGATCATTTGGTTTTTAAGTTCATAACCTTTTCCCAAAGATGTACTTTCAATCAAAAACCAAATGGCTTGGCTAATTTCCCTGGCTAATAGCCAAACCTGTAAATCTTCAAAGCGTTCTATTTTTGCCATATGATTTTTTAGGTGTGAGTGAATAACTCTGAACTCCAAACTCTGAACAATATTATAATTGTTTATTAACGATGGTCGCTGAAGCCTGAGCCGTGGGTAGAATAAGTAAATCAGCGATATTGATATGGTATGGTCTCGAAATCACAAAATGGATAACATCGGCAATGTCTTCAGCTTTAAGTGGTTCAAAACCTTTGTAAACACTTTCTGCCCTTTGTGTATCGCCTTTAAAGCGCACTTCGCTAAACTCTGTGTCTACCATACCCGGATTGATAGCGCCTACACGGATGCCGTATTGGTTAAGATCCATACGCATTCCCTGGTTAATGGCATCTACGGCATGCTTTGTGGCACAATAAACGTTGCCATTAGTATAGGTTTCTTTACCGGCTATCGAGCCTATGTTTATTATGTGCCCGCTCCTGCGTTCTACCATACCCGGAATAATTTCTTTAGAAACATATAGCAGGCCTTTGATGTTAATGTCTATCATAGCATCCCAGTCGTCTACATCGCCGTTTTCTATAGGGTCAAGGCCGTGGGCGTTGCCTGCATTATTTATAAGGATGTCTATATTGGCAAATTCCTTTGGTATAGATTTTATAGACTGCGCCACAGCCTTTTTATTACGCACGTCAAAATTCAGTGTGTGTACTTTTGTAAGCGGAGAAAATTCATCCTGCAACTCTGCAAGGCGGTCTTCGCGTCTGCCGCAAATAATGATATTATAATGGTTCTTAGCTAATAATCGTGCTGTGGCACGGCCTATACCGCTTGTAGCACCTGTAATTAATGCTGTTTTCATGTTTATTTAAAAATTGAAAAGATTTACTATTTTAAGAGTGGATGCAGACTTTAAGACTTTTGACTTTCAAGGCTTAAGACCGTTACGGCACTTTATTCCCAATGCTCTCTGTCCAGATCGCGAACCAGTCTTCCAGTTCAAGTTTAATCTGGGTAGCTTTCATTTGGTTTTTAAGGCGTTCAGGGCTTGTAGAGCCCGATACCGGAGTAATGCCTGCCGGATGCTGCATGATCCAGGCCAAAAGAATAACATCGGCAGTAACCTCATATTTTGCCACAAGCTGCGATAGCAATAATTTAAGGCGGTGTGACTGATCGTTATGCTCTTTAAATACACTGCCTATTGGGCTCCATGCCATTGGCTTTATGCCGTTTACCATCATGTAATCCAGGCTGCCGTCAAGCATTGGTCCAACGTGCGTTGCCGAAAATTCTATCTGGTTAGCGGCCACTTCTGTACCGCTGCGTATAAGATCAGTCTGGCTATTGGTAAAGTTAGAAAGGCCAAAGGCTTTTATCTTTCCTTCAGCTTTTAGTTTTTCAATAGCTTCGGAAACCTCATCAGGGTGCATAAGCGGACTCGGCCTGTGCAGTAGTAACAGGTCAAGATAATCGGTCTGTAAAAATTTAAGGGAATTCTCTGCACTCCAAATGATGTATTCTTTAGAGTAATCATAGTGTTTTACTCTGGTTGGCCTGCTGCCTACCGTGTGCTGGATACCGCACTTAGAAATAAGCTGGATACTTTCACGGTCTATTTTGCTTTGGGCGAAAGCCTTTCCAAATTCGGCTTCGGTGGTATAGCCTCCATAGATGTCGGCGTGATCAAAAGTAGTTATTCCAAATTCCAGGCATGACTGTATCATGCGTGCCATTTCGGCTGTGGTAAAGTTTGCCTGCCATACGCCCCAGTTCATGGCTCCGGCTATAATTGGCGAAAGTGTAATGTCCATTAGGTTATAAGGTTTTTATGACTATAAAATTAAGTAAATGATTACTTACTTAGTGCCCTTATTACCCTAAAATAAAAACAAAAGCCTGTTTTCTGCATTTCTGCATAATAACAGGCCCTAACTTTGCTAAAATTTAATTGAGGTTCAGCTACAAAGATGTATATGGTTTAACTAAACGAAGCAGTAAGCTCCATATAATCCCGGTATTCAATTAAAGCGGTAAATATAAAACGTTTTAGTATACGAAATGCAATTGCAAAAGATGAGAATGTTAAGATTTAACAAATTAAGAGGAATACTACAATTTTAAAGTTGCTAATGTTTATTTTTGAAGCAATTTATAATATCAAACAACATAAGCACTTAGATGTGTGGCAGTATTTTTGATTATAATTTTTTTATCGACAATTCGCGAATTTTATACGATTTACCTTAACAACTCGTTAACAGATTGTCATAATATTTAAAATGTATTTGTTTCGTTACTTTAACATTGCTAAATTCACACTCCAAAAAATTTACGGATATGGAAGAAAACACATCAACGCTGGACATTAGAGCGATTAATGAAAAAATAGAAAGGGAAAGTGCTTTTGTAGATATGCTTGTCATGGAAATGAACAAGGTTATCGTAGGGCAAAAGTATATGATAGAACGTTTGCTAATAGGCCTTTTAGGCCAGGGGCATATATTGCTTGAAGGTGTACCCGGGCTTGCAAAAACGCTTGCCATCAACACGCTTAGCCAGGCGGTTCACGGTTCATTCAGCCGTATACAGTTCACTCCCGACTTACTTCCTGCCGACGTTGTGGGTACAATGATCTACAACATTAAACAAAACGAATTCTCTATTAAAAAAGGGCCAATATTTGCCAACTTTGTACTTGCCGATGAGATAAACAGGGCTCCCGCAAAAGTGCAGTCGGCTTTACTTGAGGCAATGCAGGAAAAACAGGTGACCATTGGCGAAGAGACTTTCAAGCTGCAAAAACCATTTCTTGTAATGGCTACCATGAACCCGGTAGAGCAGGAAGGTACTTATCCGCTTCCTGAAGCGCAGGTAGACCGTTTTATGCTTAAAGCGGTTATCGATTATCCTAAAATGGAAGATGAGCGCCTTGTTATCCGCCAAAACCTGAAAGGTGCGTTTGAAAAAGTAAACCAGGTAGTATCTGTAGAACAGATACTGCGTGCACAGGAAGCTGTGAGAGAGGTTTACATGGACGAAAAAATTGAAAAATACATTCTTGATATCATATTTGCTACACGTTACCCTGAAAAATATAAGCTGGAAAAACTAAAACCGCTTATCAGCTTCGGTTCTTCGCCAAGGGGTAGTATCAATCTTGCCACTGCTGCAAAATGTTATGCCTTCATAAAACGCAGGGGCTTTGTAATCCCTGAGGATGTAAGAGCTGTTGTGCATGATGTACTTCGCCACAGGATAGGCGTTACTTATGAAGCAGAAGCAGAAAATATTACATCTGTAGATATCATAAACAAGATCGTTAACGAGATTGAAGTGCCTTAGTAGTTTAGGGTTTTGAGTTTCGAGTTCCGTGTTGCAAATGCAGCCGGATAGTGCCGGGCTTGGAGTTAAGGGTTGCTATAGACAACCCGGAACCCATAACCCGGAACCCCAAAACGATAAAAGATGGATACAAAAGATATATTAAAAAAGGTTCGTAAGATAGAGATCAAGACCAGGAGGCTGAGCAATCATATCTTCTCTGGAGAATACCACTCGTCTTTTAAAGGGCGCGGTATGACATTTAGCGAAGTGCGCCAGTACCAGTTTGGCGACGATGTGCGTGCTATAGACTGGAACGTTACTGCCCGTTACAACGAACCCTACATAAAGGTTTTTGAAGAAGAACGCGAACTTACCATGATGCTTATGGTAGACGTGTCTGGTTCGGAGAGCTTTGGTACAAAAAACGAGTTCAAAAAAGATATCGTTACAGAGATCGCTGCCACTATGGCCTTTAGCGCTACGCAAAACAATGATAAGATAGGCCTTATCCTGTTTTCAGATCAGGTAGAGCTTTACATTCCGCCTAAAAAAGGAAAATCGCACGTGTTGCGCATTATCCGTGAATTGATAGAATTTCAGCCGAAAAGCAGGAAGACCGATGTAGGGCAGGCACTTAAATTTTTGAGCGGTGTGCTTAAAAAGAGGGCGATCGTTTTCCTTATCTCTGATTTTATGGCAACGCCCGATTATGAGCATACGCTAAAGATCGCTTCAAAAAAACATGATATTACCGGCGTAAGGGTATACGACATTCGCGAAGAAGAGATGCCAAACATAGGCCTTGTAAACATGCTGGATGCCGAAACAGGCGAAAGTATGCTGGTAAATACCGGGGCAAAATCGGTAAGGCTGCAATATTCTGCTTATTACCAGGAAAGGCTTAAGTATTTTAAAGAAACCTTTAGCCGTTGCGGTGCCGGTTCACTAAGCACCAGGGTAGATGAGTCGTATGTAACCAAACTGCTGGGCTACTTTAAGTCCAGGTAGATAACCATTGGTTAAAACAAAATAGAAATGATTAGGACAAAATTGTATACCATACTTTTCCTGCTGGCTGCCGTAACTGTCTTTGCACAGAATAAGCAGGTTCAGGCAAGTATAGATTCAACAAAAATAAGGATAGGCTCCCAGCTTAACCTTACGCTAAAAACAAAGGTAGACACTGCTGCCAGCGTAAACTTTCCCGAAGGAAAAACGTTTGGGCAGCTGGAGGTACTGGAATCGTACCCTATAGACACCATAAGGGACGGCGCCATGTATGAGCTGGTAAAAAAATATGGACTAACCCAGTTTGATGCCGGTAAATATACCATACCATCGCTACCTGTATTCATCAATAACAAAGGCATAAAGACCGATTCGCTTCTTGTTGAGGTGCGCGATATTAAGGTAGACACCCTAAAGCAAAAGATGTATGATATTAAGCCTGTGCTTAAGGGCAGGTCTAACAGCGCTTTCTGGTTATGGCTGCTGTTTGCAGTTGTAGTACTTGGAGGTGCAGGATATGGTGTGTGGTGGTACCTTAAAAAACGAAAACCAGCTGAGAAAAAAGCAAAAGCGGAAGAATTGCTTACCCCTATACAAAAAGCCAGCCGTGAGCTTAAAAACCTTGAGCAGAAAGAGCTTTTAGCTAAGGGTGAAGTAAAAGACTATTACAGCCAGCTTACCGATATTGCCAGGACTTACATTGAAGAGGCAATACACGTACCGGCTATGGAAAGCACAACAAGCGAGCTTATTGATGCCATGCGAAGTGCTGTGCTTAAGAAAAGGATGAGCCTTAGCCAGGAAACTTTTGAAGAACTGGAAAAAATACTGCGTACTGCAGATATGGTTAAGTTTGCCAAATCACGCCCGCTTGATTTTGAAATTGCCGAAGACCGCAACAGGATAGAAAAAACCATTGTGGTTATAGACCGAAGCATTCCTGAAGAAAAAGAAGAAGACGATATACACACACAGCTTTGGCTTGAAGCCCAGCGAAAGAAAAAAGAAAAAGAAAGAAAGAACCGCATTATTGCCGGAAGCGTTTTTGGTGTAATGATTCTTTTTGGCCTTTCTGTTTACATTTTTGGCCTGGATTACCTTAGGGATAACTTTATAGGCCACCCTACTAAAGAACTTCTTGAAGGCGAATGGGTTAAGAGTGAGTACGGATATCCGGGTGTAAGCGTTGAAACACCAAAGGTGCTTAAACGTATGGACGCTAAGGGGATGGTGCCTAAAGAGGCGATGGCAGCCATTAAAGATATAAGCATGTTTGGCTACGGCTCCATGACCGATAATTTTTATGTACTTGTGGGTACAACAACGTTTAAGGACACCATTAATGCCGACCTGCATTTGGCTGTTGAAGGTGCCCTAAAGACCATGGAGGCGCGCGGTGCAACAAATGTACTGGTTAAAGAAGAAGAATTTAATACAGGTAAGGGCATTACAGGATTAAGGGCTTACGGAAATATGTCTATGCCTAATCCAGTGACTAAAAAGAACATCAGGCTGTATTATGAAATATTATATTTTAAACAGGAAAGAGGCCTGCAGCAGGTATTGATTACCCATGTGGAAGGCGATGAATATGCTACCCAAATACTGGACCGAATAAAGAACTCTGTTGAATTAAGGTTAAATTGATTATGAAAGACGTGACTTTTTTACACCCGGGATTCTTTTGGCTGTTTACGCTTCTTCCGCTGGCCATAGGCTGGTACATCTGGAAGAGAAAGCAGCAAACGGCAACATTAAAGATAAGTTCGCTAAACGCGTTCAGGCCTAAGCCCTCATTATTGGGCAGGCTTAAACCGGTACTTTTTGCCTTCAGGCTATTAGCACTAAGTGCCATCATCGTCGCTATGGCAAGGCCAAGAACGGTAGACGTGAACAATAAGACAAAGACCACCCGTGGTATTGATATTGTTATCGCAATGGACGTATCGGGCAGTATGCTTGCCAAAGACCTTAAGCCTAACCGTATGGAGGCACTTAAGGATGTGGCAGAGGACTTTGTAGACGGCCGCCCTAACGACCGTATAGGCCTTGTGGTCTATGCAGGCGAAGCCTATACAAAAACGCCTGTTACGAGCGATAAGGCACTGGTTGTAGATGCAATTAAATCGGTTAAATATGATGAAACCGTACTAAAAGACGGTACGGGCATAGGCACCGGACTTGCAACAGCCATTAACCGCCTTAAAGACAGCAAGGCCAAAAGCCGTGTTATTATACTGCTTACCGATGGGGTTAACAACTCCGGGGTTATAGACCCGCGCATGGCAGCAGATATTGCAAAAGAATATGGCATTAAAGTATACACTATAGGCATTGGTACCAATGGCAACGCAGAGTTTCCGTATGCTAAAAAACCCGACGGAGGCTTTATCTACAAAATGATGAAGGTAGAGATCGACCAGGACCTGATGAAGGAAATCGCCAAAAAAACCGATGGTAAATATTTTAGGGCAACATCTAATACAAAGCTTAAGGCTATTTATGATGAGATAAACAAACTCGAGACTACAGAAATCGAGGAGATGAAATATTATAATTATGATGAAAAATTCCATCCGTTTGCATGGATGGCATTAGGATTACTGCTTGCCGAAATCGTAGCAAGAAAAACCCTTTACAGAAGCTTTATATAGTATGTACGAATTAGACGAACCAAAATACTTATACCTGCTGGGCTTAGTGCCGGTACTCCTTGTGGTGTTCCTGCTTAACCTGTATTGGCAGAAGAAAAAACAACGCGAGTTTGGCGATCCAGAATTGGTGAAAAAACTAACACCTGAACGTTCTGTGTTTAAAGCAACCCTTAAACTGGTGGTTTTATTACTGGCCTTATCGGGTATTATAATTGCACTGGTTAACCCAAAAATAGGTACTAAGGTAGAAACCGTAAAACGCGAAGGTGTAGATATTGTTTTTGCAGTAGACGTTTCTAAAAGTATGCTTGCCGAAGACATGTTGCCTAACAGGCTGGATAAGGCAAAACAAATAGTGTCTCAGGTTATAAACCAGCTGGGTACCGACAGGATAGGTATCGTGGCTTATGCCGGAAGCGCTTACCCGGTACTGCCTATTACAGGCGATTACAGTGTGGCAAAAATGTTTCTGCAAAACATGAATACGGATATGGTATCGTCTCAGGGAACGGCCATTAGCGATGCCCTTGAGCTGGCTACTTCGTACTTTGATGATCCGCAAACGAGTAAACTTGTAATACTTATATCTGATGGTGAAGACCATGGCGAAGGCAGCCGCGAGGCAGCGCTTGCCCTTAAAGATAAAGGGATTAAACTTATTACTGTGGGAGTAGGTACCGAAAAAGGAGGGCCTATTCCGCTTAAGGTAAATGGCAGGACAGAGAGCTTTAAACGCGATAATGAGGGTAACGTGGTTGTCACTAAAATGTATCCGCAGGATCTTAAGAGCATTGCTGCTGTTACAAATGGCGGCTATGTATACGGCAAGAATACCCGCGAAGTGTCAGACTATGTAAAGAATGCGCTTAGCCACATGGAAAAATCAGAGTTTGAAGCTAAACAAATGGCAGTATACGATTCACAATACCAATGGTTTCTTGGTGCGGCATTTGTATTGCTGTTCCTGGAGGTGTTCTTCCTGGAGAGGAAAACAGCCTGGATTAAGAAACTTAACCTGTTTAATGAAAAAGAATAATGAGGAGACTACTTACATACAGCCTGCTTTTATTTACCGTGCTTTCATTTGCGCAGGCTAAAAAGAAAACCGACAAAGACCTGGCTAAAGGTAACAGCCAGTTTATGGATAATGATTACATAGATGCCGAGGCCAGCTACAGGATCTCGCAATCTAAAAACCCAACACAGGCCACGGCGGCTTACAACATGGGTAATGCCATTTACAGGCAAAAGAGCAATACCGAGGCTGCCTATGCTTATGGCCTTGCCATAAAAAATGCGGTAACAAAACAGCAAAAGCACATGGCGTACCACAACTTTGGCAATATCCTTATGAAAGAGAAGGATTATACCAATGCAGTTGAAGCTTATAAAAATGCATTGCGCAACAATCCTACAGATGAAGAGTCAAGGTATAACCTTGCGCTGGCCAAAGAGATGCTGGAGAAAAATCCGCCGCCACCGCCTCCTAAAGACAATAAGGATAAGAACAAAGACAAGAACGACAAGAATAAAGATAATAAGAGCCAGCAGCCTAATAACGGAGGTAACAAAGACGATAAAAACCAGCCGCCTAAAGACAAGGGAGACAACAAGGACAAAGGCGACGGCAAAAACGATAACAAAGACAAAGGAAAAGACGGCGACCAGAAAAATGATGGCGGCGATAAAGGAGATAACAAAGACCAGGGCGACCAAAAAGGCGGACAGCCTAAGCCTGAAGCCGGTCAAAATCCGTCTAAGCAGCGAATGGAAAATCTGCTTGACGCCATGAACAACGAAGAGAAAAAAGTTCAGGATAAGATAAAAGGCCAAAAAGTTAAGGTCAGGACCACAAAACAGGAAAAAGACTGGTAACATTTTTAGTAAATACTGTACTAATACATACGGTACCATTATTACGAGGATGCCTCAATTCGCTCGCAATAACGATATCAATAAATACAACGACATTTATAATTTGAAAAGGAAATATATTTCAGGTTAAGGAAAAAGAACAATGAAAAGATACATCTTACTATTATTACTTTTTGTGCAGGGCATGTATGCCCAGGTAGAGTTTAAGGCTGTGCCCAGCAAGACATCGCTGGGTATAAACGAGCGCCTTATAGTAGAGTTTTCTGTAAATGCAGACGGCGATAATTTTACACCGCCGCAGTTTCCGGGTTTTAAGGTATCGGGGCCATACCAAACGGTAAGTAATTCGTGGATAAATGGTAAGACAAGCTTTAGCAAAGGCTATAAATACCTGCTTATCCCTACGGCTAAAGGTTCATTTACCATTGGGTCGGCAACGATAGAGGTAGACGGCAAAGAGCTAAAGACTGCACCTCTAAAGATCAAGGTGGGTGAGGCCATTGCCGGGGCAGATCCTAATCCGTATGCCAATAACCAGCAGCATCAGCAGGAAATGCAGCAAAATACAAGCGATGGTGTTCACCTGGTTGCTGAGGTTAGCAAAACAAATCCGTATGTAAACGAGCCGGTAACGGTTGTATATAAGATCTATGTAAGCCCATCAACATCGGTAAGCGGGTGGAAAGAAGTTGCGAGTCCGCAGTACAATGACTTCTGGAGCCAGAATATAGATATCAAGAACCTGCAATTGCAGCAGGAAATGTACCAGGGTAAAATGTACCGTATGGTTGTACTGCGTAAAACAGTACTCTATCCTCAAAAGGACGGAAGACTGGAAATTGAGCCGTTAACCCTTGATGTCTCTATGGAAGTGCCTAACGGAAGGACAGATTTCTTTGGGCGTCAGTTTATGGTAGCAACTAATAAGGTAGTATCTGCCGGAAAAAAATATATCAACGCAAGGCCACTGCCGGAAAAAGGAAAACCTGCCAACTTTAGCGGAGCCGTGGGCAACTTTAGCTTTACGGTAAAACCATCTAAAACTACGAGCAGTAATGGCGAGCCTATCCAACTAGAGGTGGCTGTTGCTGGTAAGGGTAACCTTAAACTTTTTACATTGCCTAAACCACAGGTGCCTGCCGCGCTTGAAATGTATGATCCCGAACATACTGAGAGCGTTACAACGCCTCTTACAGGTATGCAGGGCAAGATAGTTGACAACTACACTATAGTTCCCCAAAACAAAGGAAAGTATCCAATAAAAGAGCTTTCGTTTTCATGGTTTGACCTAGCTACACAGTCGTACAAAACAGTG
>Ga0163161_10000964_pt1 | contig 22069 bp, 20 predicted proteins | sample S45metaG_FD_129847 | JGI IMG/M metagenome (GOLD analysis project Ga0163161, IMG submission 129847) | Switchgrass rhizosphere microbial communities from Kellogg Biological Station, Michigan, USA - S4-5 metaG | ecosystem: Host-associated > Plants > Roots > Rhizosphere > Soil | place: USA... | reverse complement strand
TAAAATGCTTTTGTTCCCTTTAGAGTCTGTAACAGTGTATTTTAACTCATGCGCTTCCTGGTCAGTAAATTCTATTCTGCCATTGTTTAGCAGGTTATAGTAGATTTTTATTGGGTTTCCCGGATCAACAAAGCTCTTCTGGATGCTCCTTCGGCTGCTGAGGAATGCAGGATAGTCTATATGTGAGTTGATGGCTTTACTGTTCTCAAATGCAAAGCGTTCGAGTGCGGAGGTAAAGATGGTTTTTCCATCCACCTGCAGTTCGATGGAGTAAACACCGTTCAGGCCCGAATGTCCGTTATGCCTGTCGGTAGCAGTGATGCCAAAGCCAACTTCTCCGCTTACAGTAATGGTATTTGCTGCCAGATGATATTTCCCTGCCCCGCCCGTAACCTGAAAAAATTGTTTTGGCGTGTATTCGTTAAAAGTCTTTTTATTGAGCTTATATAGGTACAATGAATAGATGACCGGTGGAATATCATCAGGTATCTGGATACCGAAAAGCTGCGGGTTAATAGTTTGTTCTGTTTTTGAATCCCTGATCTCAAAATGCAAATGCGGGCCGCCGGAGCTGCCCCTGTTGCCAGACCAGGCGATTACATCCCCTTTATGCACCGGGAACTGATCTGCCGTGGGGTATTCATCCATTTCAAATGTCTTTTTCTGATAGGATATAGATTTTACTGCTTCGGCGATCTTCGGCGAGAAACGGGAAAGGTGGCCGTAAACAGAGGTATAGCCATTGGTATGGGTAAGGTACAATGCCTGTCCGAAACCGCTGTTCTGTACCCTGATCCTCGATACATAACCGTCGGCAATTGCATATACAGGATACCCCTCGCGCTGATTGGTGCGGAAGTCAATACCTGAATGGAAATGGTTTCCTCTCAGTTCGCCGAAAGAGCCTGCAAGGGCAGGGGGCAGGATATCAAGGGGAGGACGAAAGTCTACCAGCGGATAAGTGTTATTGCTAAAGATCTGCTGTGCCTTTGTGGATAATGTAAATGCGCTCAAAAGAATGAGGAGCAAACTGGGTTTGATCATCAAATTTATTTTATATCAAAATTCAAAAATTGTTCTTCACCAATCCAGGCCTCCAGTTTGTCGCCCTGATGAACCTGTCCAACGCCTTCAGGTGTTCCCGTAAAGATGAGGTCTCCTTTTTTCAGGGTGATGTATTGCGAAACAAAAGAGATGATCTTTTCAAAAGAGAAAAGGATATTTTTCGTGTTCCCGTTCTGACGGGTTGCTCCGTTGATCTTCAGTTCAAACTGCAGGTTGTTCAGATCTTCTATTTTATCTTTTGGGATGAAATGGCTGATTGCGGCAGAGTTGTCAAATGCTTTGGCAAGTTCCCATGGCAATCCCTTTTCTTTATGGATATTCTGTATATCACGTGCAGTGAAGTCTATACCTAGGCCTACTTCATCAAAATAGCTGGAAGCAAACTTTTCAGCGATGTGTTTCCCCTCTTTGCAAACCTTCAGTACCACCTCGAGTTCGTAATGTATGTCTGAAGAAAAATCAGGGATATAAAAGGGTTTATTATCTTTCAGTACAGCAGTATCCGGTTTCAGGAATATAACCGGGCTTGAAGGCAGCGGATTATTTAATTCTTTAGCGTGTGCGGCATAGTTTCTGCCTATAGCAATTACTTTCATCTGTTGGATTTATTTTCTTTTAATTGTTAGATGGAGCCTTTGATGGTTAAAATAATCATTGCTCACTGAGCTTAATAATTATTTTAATCAAGTCGGGTTCATATCGGGTGCTGATAAAATTAATTTTGGGTCATGCAGGCAGCATGATTCGTAAAAGTAACTTTATATCCACTAAAAAGGAAGTAATGAAGGAAAATTATAAAACGGAAATACGTTTTACAATAGTTTCAGATCCGGCTACAAAACGGAGAAAGTAAATGCCGCTGTTCAGTCTGTTGGGAATGGTAAAAGTCTTGGTTTGTTCACCTGCAGACAAACGTTCGTTTGAAAGTGTAACCACTTCGTTTCCGAGCAGGTCCATGATTTTGATAGAGATATTGGATTCACGTTCCAGCCGAAGGATGAAATTAATCTGATCGTCAACCGGGTTAGGATAAACTCTCAAAACAGATAAAATTTTATCTGCCTTAGCGCCTCCTGGCTTATTGTGTGAGACCAGGCTGTTATAAGAAGGAATTTGTGATCCGGGGGTATAGTTAGGCCTGTAGGAAGGTACATCGCCTTTGATCTGAGGTGTCTTAATGATTCTTTTGTACTTGGAAACATTGGCGATACTATCAGAGCGCTGGGCAAAAACAGAGGCACTACATAATACACTGATGCAGATTATGCAAATTAAGTGAATGCGTGAGATCGTTTTTGTTTTTGTATTCATGTATCTTCAGCAAAAGTAGAAATAATTCCACAGAAAAATTAAAGATTTTGTAGCTAAGACAATATTTAACACAATTTAACAGTTGCGTCTGTTAAATAATGCGGTGATTGGCTGTAAATGCAACATTGATCATATAATCATTTTTATTTAACACATCTAAAAGTGTCTGAAACTAAAAAATTAAACAAACTTTCTGCCTCCGGATTATTGATCAGTTTGGGGATCGTTTATGGCGATATAGGTACCTCACCTTTGTACACCTTAAGGGCTATATTCAATACGGTAAGCGATAGTGGACAGCAAATTACACCAATGACTGTGCTGGGGGCACTTTCCTGTATCATATGGACGCTGACTTTACAAACCACTATTAAATATGTTGTCATTACACTGCGTGCAGATAACAATGGAGAAGGCGGAATCTTCTCACTTTTTTCACTGGTAAGGCGAAAGGCAAGATGGCTGGTGATCCCCGCTGTGCTGGGCGGATGTGCTTTGCTGGCAGACGGGATTATCACGCCCAGCATTACCGTTACCACAGCTATAGAAGGCCTGCAGGTGAAGTTTCCTTACATACAGGTTGTGCCTATTGTATTGGTTATCATTACACTGCTGTTTATTATTCAGCAATTTGGTACCAGTCTTGTCGGCAAGTTATTTGGGCCGATCATGTTTCTCTGGTTTGCTACCCTTGGGATATTGGGAATGATCTACGTGGTACAGGATCTCAGTATTCTCAAAGCACTCAATCCGTATTATGCGGTACATCTGTTAACGACTAACCCCATGGCACTGGTGATTCTTGGGGGAGTATTTCTGTGTACCACGGGAGCAGAAGCCTTATATTCTGACCTCGGACATTGTGGAAGAAACAACATCAGAATAAGCTGGCTTTTTGTAAAAGCTACGCTGATCCTGAACTATCTTGGTCAGGGTGTCTGGCTGCTAAAGCACCCGCATTACGACAACAGCCTGAACCCATTTTATCAGATCGTTCCGGCACCTTACCTGTTATCGATGGTGGCGCTTGCCACCGTTGCAGCTGTGATTGCCAGTCAGGCGATGATCACCGGTTCTTTTACGCTGATATCCGAAGCAGTAAGGCTTAATCTGTGGCCCAAAGTGAGAATTAATTACCCCAGTAATGAAAAAGGACAAATTTATGTACCTTCAATTAACTGGCTGCTCTGTGCAGGCTGTCTGGCTGTAGTACTCATTTTTAAAAAATCTATTTTTATGGAAGGTGCTTACGGACTGGCCATCAACATGACCTTTCTGGCTACCACGATTCTCGTTGCGGTATTTATGCGGATGAAGAAAGTTCCGCGGTATGCGATCGTGATCTTTTTCGCGGTATATGGATCGCTGGAACTGGCTTTCCTGGCAGGTAACATGACTAAATTTTTGCATGGGGGCTTTGTGACGTTGCTGATTGGCGCGGCACTGTTTACGGTGATGTGGGGCTGGTTTGTAGCCAGAAGGATTAAGAACAGGTTTGTGAAATTTGTAGAGATCGGAGATTATTTTGAGATCATCAGCGAACTGAGCGAGGATGCAACTGTTCCCAAATATTCTTCCCAGCTGGTGTACCTGACCAGTGCTAACTTTAAGAATGAAGTAGAATCGAAGATTATGTATTCCATTCTGCAGAAAGAGCCCAAGCGGGCTGATGTGTATTGGCTGGTGCATGTTGATGTGGTGGATGAACCCTTTACACAGGATTATACTGTAGATTTTTTAATACCGGGCAAACTGGTCCGGATAGATTTTAAATTGGGTTTCAGGGTAGAGCAGCGTGTAAACCTGCTGTACCGGAAGGTGATTGAACAGCTGGTAAAAAATGGGGAGGTAGATATTACAAGTCAGTATCCCTCGCTGAAAAAACACAAGATTGCCGGGGATTTCAGGTTTATCCTTTTGGAGAAACACCTGTCTAAGTTTTCTAAACTGAGTTGGTATGAACGTTCAATTATGGCCTGGTATATTATTTTGAAAAAACTGAGTATGTCTGAAGAGCGAAGTTTCGGGCTTGATTCCAGCTATGTTGAGATAGAGAAGGTGCCGCTGAATTTTGTATCTACAGATGATATCGAGTTGAACAGGTTGCCGGTGTAACAAACCTATGTTTATTTCGCGCAGAGCTAAGGGTTTGTTCAGGGGATTTTGTGAGGGGATGATCTTGATTCAAAAAACAGGTGTGCTGTATGACGGCTGCATAATTTTGCTGCGCAAAACAACGCTAGGCCGTTATACAGCACACCTGTTTTTTTGAATAAGGTTGAAGCAGGAGAGAAGAGTATAGGGATCAGCTAAGGAGGCATCATGCTACAGATGATCTTAAAAAATAGTGTACTGTATGAGATCCTGGCGTCGTTGAGCGCAGCGAGACTATGCAGACGGAATACAGTACGCTATGTTTTAGCGAAGCGCGGATAGACTCAGTTCACACAGGTTAAAATGATTAACCTGTTGCCCATATTTTGGAATGTCCTGGATTATCCCTGGTTATTCAGATTAAGCTTACTGTGTTTAAAGCCATACAGGAAATAAACCACAAGGCCTATAACCAGCCAGATGCCGAATCCTATCCAGTTGGATATACCCAGCTCGCACATCATATACAAACAGCACAGCAGCCCCAATACAGGGATCAGTGATAAGTTTTTGGTAATACAATAGTAGGTTACGATTATACAGATCACAAAGAAGATCCACATAGGGATTTTATGTTTGAAAAGGTTCCAGCCGCTTTCAAACTTTTTGTCTGCGCTGACATTGCTTTTTTCAATAAAACTGTGGTACTGTGTTTCGTTTAAACCATTAAGATACGCTTCGGTATCAATATTTTTTTCGATGACGGCAGAAGGCGTTTGTTCCAGTTTGATCTGGCGCTGAACTGCAGAAAGTTCGGTTTTGTTTAGTGAGGTGATGAAACTGATCGGATCATTCACTTTAGCTTTATTGGTGATAAATGCAGTGGTTTCGGCTTTGAAGAAAACGAAAGAGGCCGCAATGGCACCTATAAAAACAACAGGTATAATATATTTTGCGTTGGCATAGGGAATCCTGAATTTTCCGCGCTGGATATTGGGTTTGTTTTGAAGTACCAGTACCCCTGCACATACCAGTACAAAGGCAAACAAAGTACCGATTGAGCACAGGTCGGTTACAATGGTCAGGTTCATAAACAAAGAAGGCACTGCCACTACAAAACCTACAACAATCGTTGCAAAAGAGGGGGTTTTATATACAGGGTGGATCTTTGAAAACCTCTTTGGCAGTAAGCCGTCGCGGCTCATGCTCATCCAGATCCTGGGCTGGCCCATTTGAAAAACCAGCAGTACACTGGCCATGGCGAAAACTGCACTTACAGCAATAATGCCGCTCATGAGTTTGAGATTGATATGGTCAAATACAAAAGCCAATGGATCTCCTACAGCCAGGTTATCATATTTAACAATACCCGTAAGAACAAGGGCAATGGCTACATAAAGTACAGTACAGATAATGATGGCCCACATCATTCCCCTTGGTAAATCCTTCTGGGGGTTTTTACACTCCTCGGCAGTGGTAGAGATCGCATCAAAACCGATATAGGCAAAGAATACGGCAGATACTCCTTTCAGTATGCCGGAAACACCATTTGGCGCAAAAGGGTTCCAGTTGGCTGTATCGATATAAAATACTCCTACAGACAGCACCAGCAGGATTACCGCAAGTTTTACCACTACCATGGCATTGCTTGCATTTTTGGATTCCTTCATCCCGCGGTAAACCAGCCAGGTGATCAGTATAATAATCCCCAGTGCAGGCAGATCTGCTACGATATGAAAGTTGCCGATCTGTGGTGCAGTGATCCAGGCATTATTGGTGATCCTTACTGCTTCATCGAGGTTGGCATAGCTTTTTCCGGCATTCAGTAAGGCTTCTGCATGAATGTGCCCGTTATAGGCCGTCAGGTAATCCATCGTCATCCAGTCGGGCAGGTGAATACCATTGATGCCTAATGCCGGTATGTGGATGGAAGACAACAGCCCCGTAAAATAGTCTGACCAGGAGATGGCCACCGTGATATTTCCAATTGCATATTCCATGATGAGCGACCAGCCGATGATCCAGGCTACCAATTCACCGAAAGCTACGTATGAATACGTATAGGCACTCCCGGATACGGGAACCATCGAAGCAAATTCTGCATAGGCAAAAGCCGCAAAGCTACAGGCAATGGCGGTAAAGATGAATAAGAAGATAACTGCAGGGCCGCCATCGGCACTTGCCTTTCCAATAGTACTGAAAATCCCGGCACCAATGATCGCAGCTATTCCAAACGCAGTAAGATCCCTTACGCCCAGCGTTTTGTTTAAGGACGAGTGGTCTCCGTAGCCTTTTTCTGCATCTTCTAATATCTTGGTGATCGACTTTTTCCGGAAAAGATTTTCAAACATAATGGGGGAAAGCGTTTTTAGTTTTGCTCAAATTATACATAATATAATAAAGTAGGTAACCTTAGCCTAATTTATCCAGCTCGTCTTTCACAAAGGAAGCCAGTTCCCTGATATAGCTGCTGCTGAAATCAAACTTGATCCCAGCCGTTTCATAGATCTCGTTCATTGGCTTGGTATAACCAAGGGATAGTGCATCAAGATACTGCTGGATTGCCTTTTCAGGGTTTTCCTTGTAGTTTTTCCAAATGGCAATGGCACCCAGCTGGGCAATCCCGTATTCGATATAATAGAAAGGCAGTTCAAATACATGAAGCTGTTTTTGCCACAGGTTGCCAAATTCCTGTTCAAGTCCTTCCCAGTTGGCAAAGCCAGAACCGAAAGTAGTATAGATCTGTTTGAATGCCTCTTCCCTGTCGGCTGCATTATGAGAAGGGTTGGTATAGATCCAGTGCTGGAACTGATCGATTACCGCTACCCATGGAAGGGTTTTCAGCACATCCATCAGCTGTTCCTTCTTAGCCCTGATCAGATCGGCTTCATTGTCAAAATAAATATTCCACTGATCCATTGAGATCAGCTCCATGCTCATCGAGGCCAGCTCAGCTACTTCAGACGGGCAGTGCTTAAAGTCGTTCAGTTCAAGGTCTGCAGTCAGGAAAGTATGAACGGCATGTCCGCCTTCATGTACCATCGTAGTGAGGTCCCTCATCGAACCGGCAGAATTCATAAAGATAAAAGGGGCGCCAGTTTCTGCCAGGGGGTAATTATATCCTCCCGGGGCTTTACCTTTTCTGCTTTCTACATCAAAAAGATTGTTCGCTTTCATGATAGAAAGCATCTGTCCCAGTTTAGGGTCGATGGCTGTAAAAGCAGCAATGCTTTTATCAATCAGTTCTTCGCCGCTGCCGAAAGGTTTCAGTGCAGGCTTGCCTGAAACATCCACGTCAGTATCCCATGGTTTCACAACTTCAAGTCCCAGGGCTTCGGCTCTCTTTTCTGCCTGTTCTTTGAGAATCGGAACAATCTCATTTTCTATGGCTTCATGAAAATCGTAGCAGTCTTTTACGCTGTAGTCAAATCTTCCCCTTGCCTGGAAACTGTAGTCCCTGAAATTCTCGAACCCTGCATTGATCGCTACCTGATGCCTCATTGCCACCAGTTCATCAAAGATAATATTCAGCTCATCTTTGTCTACCAGACGGCGCTGCTGGATCAGCTCCCATGCCTGTTGTCTTACAGCACGGCTAACATCTTTAATAAAATTGGCCGCCTGTACCAGTGTATATTCCTGGTCATTAATAACTACTGTCATGGCACCGCTTGCTGCCTGGTATTTTTGTGCAGTAATCTGGATTTTGGTAAACAGTTCGATGTTTTCGTCCCTGTATATTTCCAATGCCTTTTTGATGCCCCTGATATAGACAAAATATTTATCGTGGTCAAGCTCATCTATGAACGGGCTTTCTACGAGTTTGATATTTAATAAATTCCCGATAGGGGAAATCTTTGGTTCAATTTCGGTCGCAAAATACTGAAAGCTGGCAACCAGTTCCTGGTTTGCGGTATCGCAGGTCATTTTGATATACCTCCAGGCAAAGTCTTCCTCAAGCGCAGCTTCAAGTTCACTTTTATCTTTCAGCCAGTGCTCCAGTTCGGTGGCACTGCTAATTGTTCTGTTGAGGAGCTCATCGAGAATAGGAGAGATGGTGTCCCATTTTATTTCAAGATCCTGAGGGATATAAGCGCGCGTTTTTTTGGGAATAGTCATGTTAATCATTGGTCTAGAAATTTAAAACAGTTCTTAAAAATGCATCCAGCAAAAAACATCCGGCAAAGATGACCGATGCCAGTCCGTTTGTGGTTGCAAAAGCTTTATTTACTTTACTGATATCGTTCGGTTTTACCAGCAGGTGCTGATAGATCAGCATCGAGCAGAAAAAGGCCACACCTATATAGTATGCCCAGCTAAATGGCGTAAACAGGATGGGCAGGACAACACACAAAGCAGAAAAGAAATGCAACGCTTCAGATAAACGGAGCGAGTTCTTCCTGCCCAGGGCCGAAGGAATGGAGTGGAGCTTTTCGCCTTTATCAAACTCCTCATCCTGCAAAGCATAAATGATATCAAAACCACTTACCCAGAACAATACAGCCAGTGAGTAAAGTACCGGTACAATATTAAACTCGCCTGTTACGGCAATATATGCACCTATGGGAGCAAGGGACAAGCCCAGGCCGAGCACCATATGGCATAGAGCCGTAAATCTTTTGGTATAGCTATAGAATAGCACGACAAAAAGGGCAACGGGCGACAGGTAGAGGCATAAATTATTGATAAACGCTGTGGCAGCAATAAAGAGCACACAATTGATGATCACGAAGATCAGGGCCTCATTTGCTGAAACCCTTCCGGCAGGGATATCACGCATGCTCGTCCTCGGGTTTTTGGCATCAATGTCACGGTCAAGATACCTGTTAAAGGCCATCGCAGAGTTACGGGCAAACACCATGCATAATAAAACCAGTACAAGGGTAAGCCATTGAAAAGGATGCGCAGTAGTGGTTACTCCCAGGAAAAAGCCAATCATGGCAAAAGGGAGGGCAAAAACAGAATGTGCAAAGAGCACAAGCGAAAAATACTTCTTCATGCTAAATTAAATATCTTCTCTGGGTGTTAGGATCGGCATTGCAAAATCCAGGTTGGTCTGATCAATAAAATTAAGTATTTCATCTCTTCCCAGTGTTTTTTCTGAGGAAGTAATAAATATAGGAGGGATTTCCTCAAACCATCCGGAGAGCTCTTTCTTAAACAGCGCGATGTTCTGGCTCGTCTTGGACACTGACTGTTTATCAGTTTTTGTAAAAGCTAAAACAAAGGGTATCTGAATCTCTCCCATCCAGCAGCAAAACTCAATATCAATTTTTTGTGGCGGGATTCTGCTGTCGATCAAAACGAACACACATTGCAGACTTTCTCTCTTGGTAATGTAGTTACGGATGAATTTTTCCCAGCTTTCGCGGCTGTTTTTGGATACTTTCGCATAACCGTAACCCGGTAAATCGACGATATACCACTTTTCGTTGACCAAAAAATGATTGATTAATTGTGTTTTTCCAGGTTTTTGGGAGGTTTTAGCAAGCCCGTGCTGGTTCACCAGCATATTGATCAGGGAGGATTTTCCTACGTTTGAACGCCCGATAAAGGCATATTCCGGCATGTTGGCAACCGGCAGGGCCGATATCTTGGTGTTACTACAAATAAATGTTGCTGATTTTATAATCATTTGACAAAGGTAGAAAATTAGTTTTCAACAATACTTATCTTTGGCGCTTACCATGAACGAAAAAATAACTCCATACCAATCTGCCTCTATTACCAAGAAGGAACAGGTAGCTACCATGTTTAATAACATTTCCGGTACCTACGATTTTCTCAACCATTTTCTGTCGGCAGGTATAGATATTATATGGCGCAAGAAGGCGATCCGTGAACTTTCTGCCTTAAAGCCAAAGGTGATGCTGGATGTTGCTACAGGAACCGGTGATTTTGCATTTGAAGCTATCAAGATCTTGAGTCCTGAAAAAATCATTGGAGTTGATATTTCCGTAGGTATGCTTGACGTGGCACGGAAAAAAATAGCGGAGCGCAACCTGGAGCATGTATTTAGTGTGCAGACGGGAGATTCTGAAGGCTTGAATTTTGAGGACAACCATTTTGACGCCATCACTGTAGCCTTCGGTGTGAGGAATTATGAGAACCTGGAGAAAGGCCTGTCAGATATGTTGAGAGTGCTAAAACCTGGTGGTAAGATTGTGATACTGGAATTTTCAAAGCCTACGGCTTTTCCGGTTAAACAATCCTATAATTTTTATTTTAAACACTTATTGCCGGTATTTGGGAAGCTGTTTTCCAAAGATGCCAGGGCATATACCTATTTAAATGAATCGGTGATTGCTTTTCCAGATGGGAAGTCATTTACACAGCTGATGGATAAGGTGGGGTACCAAAGTACAAAACACAGGTCGCTCACTTTTGGCATCAGTGCAATATATACAGGGATTAAAGCATAATTTGGATGAACATAAAATTACCATTGCTGGTTATTCTTCTTTTTACATTTGCCGGTGCCAGTGCACAGAACTGGGGTGGCGGTGTAGATGATGAGCCTGTCCACTTTGGTTTTACCTTCCAATATACCAATTCTAATTATATCGTTCAGAAAAAAGCCAACTGGAGGGAACGTTTCAGGGACCCTGACACCAAACTGCCGGTTACCGATACCTTATCGGCAGTATACGGCAAATCTTCGCCCGGCTTCGGGATTGGCTTTGTCATTAACGGACGGATCAGTAACCACCTGGATGTGCGGATGACGCCCACATTGATTTTTTCTGACAGGCTGATGGAATACGAATATGTGCAGCCTACAACGGTAAATATGCCTTTCAGCAGTGTAGAACAAAAAGTATCAGCTACGATGGTAGAGTTTCCGCTGGGAATCAAGATCAAGTCTGACCGCAGGAATAACTTCAGGGCCTATATGTTATATGGTGCCAAATATTCAATGGACATCGCCTCTAAAAAAAAGACGGATGATTCAGGTCAGGATTTCCTGTATAAGTTGCTGAAAAACAAAAAAAACTATTTGTCTTATGAAGCTGCTTTTGGGATGGACCTGTATTTTGAATACTTTAAAATGTCGCCGGAAATCAAGTTGTCATATTCAATGAACAATATTTTGAATAATGAACAGCCCAACCCTTACAATATGCCAATTGACAGGTTAAGATTGCGTCATGTGACATTCAGTTTATTTTTCGAATAAGCGGCAAACCTAAAAAATCATAGCTTTGCCTTGCAGGGACATTTCTATAACTACATAAAATGCCCCTGGTAAAACTTACTAATTTATATTGATGAAAACCGCACTAATTACAGGGGCAACTTCAGGTATTGGCGAAGCCTGTGCACATTTGTTTGCACAACAGGGCTACAGAATGATACTGGTTGCCAGAAAACAGGACAAACTGGAGAAAATCGCTAAACATTTTACAGATAAGTATGCCGTAAAGATTAAAACACTCATTGCAGACGTTAGAGATAAAAGTGCTGTGGCCGATGTACTCGATGGACTTACTGATGACTGGAAAGAGGTGGATGTACTGATCAACAATGCAGGTTTGAGCTTGGGCCTTGAGCCGATTGATCAAGGTGATGTGAACGACTGGGATATCATGATAGATACCAATGTTAAAGGTTTGTTATACGTTACTAAAATTGTTTCGAACTGGATGATCAGCAACAAGAAGGGGCATATCATCAATATTGGTTCTACGGCGGGAAAAGAAGTATATCCAAACGGCAATGTGTATTGTGCTACAAAACATGCTGTGGATGCACTAAATAAAGGAATGCGGATTGACCTTCTTCCTCACGGAATTAAAGTTACCGCTGTAAATCCGGGGATGGTAGAAACTGAGTTTTCAAAAACCCGTTTTAAGGGAGATGAAGCACGTGCAGACAAGGTGTATGAGGGATTGGAGCCTTTGATCGCACAGGATATTGCAGAAGCCATATGGTTTGCAGTAAGCCGCCCTGCACATGTAAATATAAATGATATGATCATTACGCCAACCGCACAGGCAAATTCATACGTAGTCAACAGAAACTCATAAAAAATTAAATATATGGTATCACCGATTATAGATCAGGAAATAAAAAAAGCAATGCTGGCAAAAGACCAGGCAAAGCTGAGAGGTTTACGCGCGATTAAAGCAGCATTATTACTGGCAAGAACTGAAAAGGGATCTGCTGAAGAAATCAATGAAGAAGCTGAACTTAAAATCCTGCAAAGATTAGTCAAACAAAGAAAAGAGTCTGCTGATATATACAAGCAACAGGGCAGGGAAGATCTTTCAGTGATCGAAGAAGAAGAAATTGAAGTGATCAGCCAGTTTATGCCGCAACAGCTGAGCAGGGAAGAGGTAGAAGCGCTGATTGCCGGTCTGATCAAAGATTCAGGTGCCGGTTCAGTAAAAGATATGGGCAAAGTGATGGGGCTGGCAAACAAAGAACTGGCCGGCAAAGCCGATGGTAAACTGATCGCTGAGATCGTCAAAAGTCAATTGGCATAAATTATGTTAATCATTTGTCAGTAAAACATTATTTATAAAATTAACTGTTATTATTGCTGTAAATTGATTTTGCCTGTTAACTTAGCAACATTACATTTTGAGATCAACTGTGAACCATAAACTCCATAGTGCAATCAAACAACAAAAAATTAAAAACGCATGAAATACGAGGTAATAGAAGAGGATGGGTTTAATTTTATAGAAGCCGGAGAAGGCGAACCCCTGGTATTACTTCATGGTTTAATGGGGGAACTGAGTAACTGGGAGCCTGCAATTGACTATTTTAAGGATAGATACCATGTTCTGGTACCTATCTTACCGATATATGATTTGCCGCTGCTCACACTTGGGGTGAAAAGCTTGTCTAAATATGTTCATAAATTCATCAAGTATAAAAAACTTGGACAGGTAGTGCTGGTAGGGAACTCCCTTGGCGGCCATGTTGGATTAGTAGTCACGGCAGGACACCAGGAAATCGTAAAAGCGCTGGTACTAACCGGCAGTTCCGGTTTATATGAAAACGCTTTCGGTGGCTCTTTCCCCAGAAGGGAAAGCTATGATTATATCCGTGAAAAGGTAGAGTTTACTTTTTATGACCCTGCAACAGCGACAAAAGAACTGGTTGATGAAGTTTACAAATCAGTGAATGAACGTTCCAGAGTTATTCGTATTTTAGCATTAGCGAAATCCGCTATACGCCACAATATGGCCAAGGAGCTTTCGAAAATAACAATCCCGGTTTCGTTGATCTGGGGCAAGCAGGATAAAGTTACCCCGCCTGATGTGGCTGAGGAATTTCACCAGCTTTTACCCAACTCCGAGCTCAACTGGGTTGACAAATGCGGCCATGCGCCCATGATGGAGCAGCCCGACATTTTTAATGCTTACCTGAATACATTTTTAGATAGAATTTTATTGAAATAAACAATGTTTGCATCTGAACTCATATCCAATTCAATCCCTCCCTTGCGGACGTCTGACACAGTTCAGGTGGCATTGGACAGGCTGACTGAGTTCAAGTTGTATCATTTGCCTATTGTAAATGAAACCCAGTTCCTGGGCATTGTTGCCGAAGAAGAATTATTGGAAGTCCGCCATCCTGAAGAGGCTATCGGAGGACTTTCATTAACTATTCTGAACCCATTTGTTTATCAGGATGCACATATTTATGATGTGATCAGGGTATTTCACCAGCTGCAGCTCTCTATCGTGCCTGTGCTGGATTATAACAAAAATTATCTCGGTATCATCTCCATTCATAACCTCATAGATTATACATCTGAGATCTATGCGGTGAAAGAACCGGGAGGGATCATTGTTCTCGAAATCAATAACAGGAACAACTCCTTATCTCATATGGCACAGATCGTTGAAGGGGATAACGCACAGATACTCTCTTCCTATGTACAGTCTTTCCAGGATTCTACCCGTATGGAGGTTACACTGAAGATCAATAAGACGGAGCTTTCTGGTATTATTTCTTCATTCGAACGCTACAACTATCAGGTTAAGGCCGTTTTCAACAGCACAATTACTGATAACGGTACAGAAGACCGGTACAATTCGCTGATGAATTATTTAAATGTATAATTTCATTTTTGCTACCTTAGCGTCTTCATAACATAACAATAAACGCTAATGAAGATTGCAATATACGGCAGAGAGTTTAACAATAGCGTTTTACCTTTTGTACAGGATGTTTTTGATGCCCTGAAGGAATACGAAATTGAAACTATCGTACATAAAGATTACCACAAGTTTATTGAAGATAAGGTAAAACTGCCGGCAGGCCTGTCTACTTTCTGCGATCACCCGGAGTTATGCAATAATGCCGATGTGCTGCTGAGCCTGGGCGGAGACGGTACTTTGCTGGATACCCTGGCACTGGTGCGGGATTCCGGGATACCTGTCATTGGGATCAATTTCGGAAGGCTGGGATTTCTGGCCAGTATCAACAAAAATGAAATCAGAAATGCAATACAGGCGCTCGTTAACCACGAATATTCTCTGGACAAACGTACGCTGCTCAATTTAGAATCCAAGCATCATCTGTTTGGGGATGAGAATTTCGCCTTAAATGATATTACCATCCACAGGCGTGACAATACGGCGATGATGATCATTCATGCTTATATGAACGATGAGTTTATCAATTCCTACTGGGCAGACGGCCTGATTATCGCTACGCCCACAGGTTCTACTGCGTACTCCCTGAGCTGCGGTGGGCCAATTATTTTCCCCAGTGCACAAAATTTTGTCATTACACCTATCGCACCTCATAACCTGAATGTAAGGCCGGTGATTATCCCCGACGATGTATCGCTGCGGTTTGAGGTTGAGGCCAGAAGTACTAAATTTCTCGTATCTTGTGATTCCAGAACTGCTACAGTAGACAGGTCTGTAAAAATAACGATCAATAAAGCAGCATTTCATGTAAACCTGATCAGGCTGAACAACGAAAGTTATCTGACCACCCTGAGGAACAAATTACTTTGGGGAATTGATACGCGTAATTATTAAAATGAAGTTTAAAAGGATACTTATATCTGTTGTGCTCTTCTACCTGTTTTCAGCAACTGCCACAGCGCAGGTGATGGAAGTAGGTGCAAACATTGGTGCTTCAGGTTATATGGGCGACCTTAATCCTAAAGATCCTTTTGATTTTAGCGGGGCAGCTTTCGGTGTATTTGTCAAAGGTAACCTTGACCCTTACTGGGCCATAGGCATTCATTACAATCACGGTAAGATCAAAGACAATGACGCTACCTCTTCCAATCCTGATTTCAGGCGCAGAAACCTCAACTTTAATACGCCACTGAATGAACTGAGCCTGCAGGTAGACTTTAATTTTCTTGATTATTTTGCAGGTGGGGGCACTAAAAACTTCAGTCCGTTTATCTTTGCCGGGATCGGGGGAGTGCTTTTCAGCCCTAATGCTACCTATCAGGACCAGGAGTATGAATTGAGATACTATAAGACTGAAGGCCGGCAGTACAGGAACTATGCCCTGAGCATCCCTTTTGGCGCCGGTATCAAATACCGGATCTCTGACCATTGGGGCTTGCAGACGCAGCTGGGCTACCGAACCGCACATACGGATTACCTGGATGATGTTGGCGACAGATACCCTCTGGCCGATGTATATGGGAGAGTTGATGCACAGCACCCGCTACTGATCAATCTTTCCAATCCTTCACAGCTGCCACATAACTGGAATCCCGGCGGACAAAGAGGGGATTACAGAAAAAATGACACCTACTTTTTTTTCCATATCGGAATTTCTTATACCTTCATCTCTGATAAGTGCTTTACATTTTAAGATCTACCAATAAATTTTATGGGAGAAATAAACAAAATAACTTATAACTTTGACCCTTCTTTTAGGAGTGGTCTAACAAACTCTTCTGATTGTTAGACATTTTAGCCATATTTGCACAAATAATGGGATTTAAAGAACAAATAGATATTAGCCGCTTACCGGAACACGTCGCAATCATTATGGATGGGAATGGAAGATGGGCTAAAAATCAGGGCAAATTCAGGTCATTCGGACATGAGAGCGGGGTTGTATCGTTAAAAGATGTAGTAGAAGGATGTACAGATATCGGAGTGAAATATCTAACGGTATATGCATTTTCTACTGAAAACTGGAACCGTCCCATTGAAGAGGTTAATTTATTGATGGAATTGCTGATTTCTACAATTAATGCAGAAATTGGGACCCTTAACAAAAATAATGTCAGACTGAATGCCATTGGTGATATTGCCTCTTTACCGCAGAAATGTATTGATGATCTGAAGAACGCAATGGACGAGACAGCGAACAACACCAGTTGTATGCTGACGCTTGCATTGAGTTACAGCTCAAAATGGGAGATTGTTGAAGCCGCAAAAAAACTTGCAGGTCTGGTGAAAGAAGGAAAAATGGAGGTTAATGATATCAATGAGTCCTCGTTTTCTTCTCAGTTAACAACAAACGCCATCCCTGACCCTGAGTTGCTGATCCGTACAGGAGGGGAGCACAGGATCAGTAATTACCTGCTGTGGCAGATTGCCTATGGTGAACTTTATTTCACGGAAACCATGTGGCCCGACTTCATGAAGGAAGACCTTTTTGAAGCTATTGTAGACTATCAAAAGCGCGAACGTCGCTTCGGTAAAATTAGTGAACAGTTGAACTAATTTTACTTTTAACACTTTTTAACATGTGTTTAAATTAACTTAGCAACGTTTTTTAGATTGTAAATGAAAAGAATATACCAACTTATATTATTGTTGTTGATCGGGTTACCGACAATGGCCCAGATCAACCGTCCAAAGTCTAATCCAGTCACCCCAAGCCTCAAAGTAAGCGGTACAGATTTAGATTATTTTCAACCTAAAGAATACATTATAGGAGGAACAACTTTGAGTGGCGCAAAGTTTATTGATAAAGAAGTTATTATTACACTTTCGAAATTAATCAAGGGCGAAAGGATTTTACTTCCCGGCGAAGCGACCTCCGCTGCTATTAAAACGTTATGGGCACAGGGATTGTTTGATGATGTTGAATTAAATATTGCCAAACTTGATCAGGATACTGTTTATTTTGATATCCAGGTAGTTGAACGTCCGCGTTTAAGTTCATTCGAACTGAATGGCCTCAGCAAATCCCAGAAAACAGACGTCACTGAAAAGCTGAACTCAAAATCAGGAAAGACGATCATCAACGAAAATACGTACAACAGCACCACTTCCATTATCAATAAATACCTTGCCGAAAAAGGGTATTTTTTTACCAAGGTAGAATACAAAACCAAGCCAGATCCGAACATGGAGAACGGTGTGGTTCTGCAGGTGTTTGTAGATAAGGGACGGAAAGTTAAAGTACATGATATCGAGTTCACCGGAAACCAGAACTTTAAACCTGCACAGTTGCGCAAGTTCATGAAGAAAACCAAGAAGATGGCTTTTTACAAAGTATTTGGCCCTGGTAAATTCAGTAAAGAAAAATACGCGGAAGATAAGGAGAAGCTGGTAGCTAAAATGCAGGAGAAGGGTTACCGTGATGCAACGATTATCAAAGACACCACTTACAGGTACAATGAAAAATCCGTAGGGATTAAGATTGATCTGTATGAAGGACCAAAATATTATGTCGGAAATATTACCTGGGCAGGAAATGCGAAATACGCCACAAAAGATCTGGCTAAAGTGCTGGCTATTGAAAAAGGGGATATCTTCAGTGAAGAGAAACTGAATGTAAAGCTGCATGGTAACGGTGCTGAAAGCGATGATGTATCCAGTGTATACCTCAATGACGGTTACCTTACATTCAACGTAGAGCCTGTTCAGACAAAAATCTATAATGATACTGTTGACCTTGAGATCAGGATCTATGAAGGCCCTCAGTATACCAATAGCAGGATCACGGTTAAAGGAAATACCATTACGAATGACAGGGTTGTTTTACGTGCGGTTCGTACAAGACCGGGTGATAAGTTCTCCAAAGAACTGTTGGTTCGTACGGTAAGGGATATTGGTCAGCTCGGAAACTTTGATGAGTCTAAAACTGTTCCTACCCCTAAACCAAATCCTTCAGACGGTACGGTTGATATCGAATATGCAGTTGAAGAAAAACCTTCAGATCAGGTAGAATTATCAGGTGGTTTTGGTGGTGGCCGTGTGATCGGTACAATCGGGCTTACTTTCAATAACTTCTCCCTCAGAAACCTGTTCAATCCAAAAGCTTACAAACCACTTCCTAAAGGTGACGGTCAGAAACTAAGCTTACGTGGACAAACCAACGGTAGTTATTACCAGTCCTATAGTTTCTCTTTCTCTGAGCCATGGCTTGGCGGCAAGAAACCGGTAAGTTTTGGTCTGAGTGCTTTCACTTCGTTACAGTCTTACAGCGCTACTACCCAAAGTGCTGCACAAAGAATCCGTTTGAATGGTGTTACCGTAAGTTTAGGTAGAGTATTGAAATGGCCTGATAACTATTTCCAGCTGACGCACTCGATCAATGCACAGCAATATGTTTTGAATAACTATCCGGGATATTTGTTTTCTACAGGTACTTCTTATAACTTTAACTTGACGCAGGAGCTGAGCAGGGATTCAAGAAATTCACCGATCTTCCCTACTGAAGGTTCTTATTTCAAGTTTACTATACAAGCAACGCCACCTTATTCGTTATTGAACAATACGAATTATACGACGGCCCCTGATAAAGTAAAATACAGGTTCACAGAATACCACAAATGGAAGTTTGAGGGACAATGGTTCCAGAGACTTGCAGGTAAATTTGTAGTGAAAGCACAGGCCCAGTTCGGCTTCCTTGGTTCATACAACCAGGCGGTAGGTCAGTCTGCATTTGAAAGGTTTAAACTGGGTGGTGATGGTATGCAGGGATTTGACTTCCTTCAGGGATCTGAGCTGATCACCATGCGTGGTTATGCAAATAACGTGGTGATCCCGGCCACTGCAACAACCTCATCACAGGCTTCTACCGCATACAATTCGGGTAGCCCGATCTTCAGTAAATATGTGATGGAGATCAGATACCCGGTAATTGCAAGTCAGCAGGCTACAGCCTACCTGATCGGCTTTGCTGAGGGTGGTAATACCTGGAACAAGTTTGCTGATTACAATCCTTTTAACATTAGAAGGTCAGCAGGTATTGGAGCAAGGATATTTTTACCGATATTTGGAATGCTGGGGATTGATTACGGACATGCATTTGATACCATTCCAAGTTCGGGCGGTGTAATTACAGATGGTGGTAAGCAGTCATTTACGTTTAGTATCGCTCAGCAACTGGGTGGATTTAATTAGTGAATTACCTATAAAAACAAGATATAAAAAGATGAAAAAGGTTATTTTAATTGGATTTTTAATGTTTGCAACATTCGGTGCCTTTGCACAGAAGTTCGCTTATGTTGATACAGAATATATACTTAAGAACTTACCTGAATACAAATCTTCGCTGAACCAGTTGAATACTTTGTCCCAGCAATTCCAGAAAGAATCTGATGCCAACTTCGCTGCGATCGATAAAATGTATAAAGCTTACCAGGCTGATCAGGTTTTGCTGACTGATGATATGCGCAAGCGCAGAGAGAATGATATCATCGAAAAAGAGAAAGATGCCAAAGAATATCAGCGCCAGAAATTTGGCCCTGAGGGAGAGCTTTTCCAGACCCGTACCAAATTACTCAAGCCTATTCAGGATAAGGTAACCAAAGTAATCGCAGAGCTGGCAAAAACTAAGTTCCTGGATTTTATCTTTGACAAAAGCAGCGAATCTACGATGATGATTTATTCAAGCAGCAATTATGACCTGAGTAATGATGTGATCATCAGATTGGGATATAAACCAAGCACAAACGTAAAATAGACACACCTAAATAAATATTAAAACACAATTAGAACAATAGAAATGAGAAAGTTAATTAACGTATTTTTTGTGGCAGCTGGCTTAGTGTTTACTGCTAATGTTGCAAGCGCTCAGCAAAAAATTGCACACATTGATTCTGAAGCGATTTTCGCAGCGATGCCGGAAGCCAAAACAGCATCTACTACATTAGAAGCACTGCAAAAACAAAAACAAACTGAAATTGAAAAAATGCAAACTGAGTACCAGACTAAGTATGAAGCTGCAGTGGCATTGAACAAAACTCTGAGCGAAGCCAATAAAGAAACTGTAGGAAAAGAACTACAGGCTAAAGGTGCTGAATTGGATGATATGAAAAAACGTATCACTGAATCTACACAAAAAGCTCAGCAGGATATCGCTACTAAACAAGGTGAATTACTGGCTCCTTTGAATACTAAATTTATCAATGCTGTTAAAGCAGTAGCTAAAGAAAAAGGCTTTGCTTATATTTTTGATATCTCTGCTCAGCAAGGTGCAAACAACCTGCTTGCATGGGAAGGTGGTGACGATGTTACTGCTGCCGTTAGAACTAAATTAGGTATCTCAGGCACTGCAGCTGCAGCAGCTACAGCTCCAAAAAAATAGTCCTGAAAAAATATTAAATTGCGGAACCAGGTTTATACCTGGTTCCGTTTTTTTTTGCTATGAACATGACGAAATCTGTAGGTATTTTTGATTCAGGATATGGTGGGCTGACGGTCTTTAAATCGATTGCCGACCGGCTGCCGGATTACAACTATATCTACATGGGCGACAATGCCCGTTCTCCTTATGGAGATCATTCCTATGAGACGGTATATCAGTATACGCTCGAATGTGTAGAGTGGCTCTTTGCACAGGGCTGCCCCCTGGTGATCCTTGCCTGTAATACTGCTTCTGCAAAAGCACTGCGCACTATCCAGCAGCGGGTACTTCCTTTTAAATATCCAAACCACCGTGTACTTGGCGTAATCAGGCCTACAGCCGAAGTAATCGGCGGTTATACCGAGACCAATACCATTGGTGTAATGGGCACCAGGGGGACAGTTAACTCTGAATCCTACCCGATTGAAATCAGCCATTTCTTTCCCGAGCTGACAGTCATCCAGCAAAGCTGCCCCCTGTGGGTACCTTTGATCGAGAACAATGAACACATCAATCCCGGAGCAGACTATTTTGTTCAGAAATATGTAGATGCCCTGCTGGCTAAATCACCAGCTATAGATACCATCCTGCTTGCCTGTACGCATTATCCCCTGCTGATCCCGAAGCTGACGAAGGTGCTGCCTGAAGGTTTTAAACTGGTTGCCCAGGGAGATATTGTAGCACATAGTCTGGCTGATTATCTGCATCGCCATCCCGAACTGGAAATTCAGCTGGGCAGGGAGCGCAGAAAGAAATTTTTTACCTCAGGAGATGAAAAGGTTTTTGATCAGAATGCCTCAATTTTTTTTGATCAGAATATCATTTCTTCCCGGGTTCAGTGGTGATTGTCCCGCAGATTCGTAGTTATAACGTAAAATTTATTTTTCATGATTTAGCTAAACCGTTTTAAAGGTCGTTTAAGGTGCAATTAAGGCGTTTTTTAACCCAAAGTCAACTGAAAGAAAGATTGTATTTCTTTCTAGGTTCATACTATTATTAACTCTAAATTTGCGGCTCAAACCACAAACAATGAGTGACTCGATAAAACACGAATGCGGAATTGCTTTTATCC
>Ga0163161_10000962_pt1 | contig 22076 bp, 17 predicted proteins | sample S45metaG_FD_129847 | JGI IMG/M metagenome (GOLD analysis project Ga0163161, IMG submission 129847) | Switchgrass rhizosphere microbial communities from Kellogg Biological Station, Michigan, USA - S4-5 metaG | ecosystem: Host-associated > Plants > Roots > Rhizosphere > Soil | place: USA... | reverse complement strand
TTTTGGTTTTTCTCATAAAAATGCCCCCAATAAGTGTTTAACTTTTTGGGGGCAGTGCAAAGGCAGGCCGCCCTTTTGACTTTCTGTTATCTTAACTACGCTTTACCGTATTCAATATCCGAAAACCATGAAATGTATGAAGTTAGAAAAGGTTTTCTGGACGCCCATGGCCGTTATGTCAGACATAGATATCTATTTTTATTTCACTCAGACCATAAGAATATTTTGATTTACAATAGACCTTAAATGGTGGTGTGGGCGTTACCTCCACATTGTAAACTATTGGACCATCGATACCGTTCCTAGCGTTGGATCCCAGGGAACAGGCCACAGCCACAGCGTCTGCAGTGCCACTGATATTGGTAATACTGAAATTGCCATAGGCACCATAATCTTCCGGGGTGTGATCCGGGCTGGCAATCCATGAATATGCAGCAAATTCTGTCAGACCAAAAGGTTCGAGGCTTCTTGATTGTGCCGGATTGCCGGCCAGGGCAGAACCCACCCCTGTCTGAAGTCCCGATAAATCTATCGTGAACTGATAGCCTGTAAAGTTCTGTACAGTAACCACCACTCCTGCGGAATGGGATTGATTTGTCCCTGCTCCCTGTGATACAAGATTGGGGTAAATCATCGGTAAAACATCCCAACCTTGACGTCGCCTGAAAAAATTAATGGGATTGGTATCAAAACCCCATATTAAATTAAGCACCTGCGGGGGTATGTTTACTGTATTCCAATTGGAAGCACTTCCATCAAGGTTCTCAGTGGTCAGAGAGGTCCCGTCCAGGCTCAACCGCAAGCTGCCATATCCCTGCGGATTATAACTGCAGAACGGATTCCCGGAAATCTGATATTTGGTATTGTTGGGCATGAGTGTTTGTAATACTGTTATGCCGTATGAAGAAAGCAGACTTTTTGCCATTTGCGGCGAAAGAGCAGGCGGCCAGTAGAGTGAGTCCATACCGCCAGGCATTTTGATCATGTTGTATACGGCGGTGATCTTGCCCCAGTCATCCAGTACCAGTGATTCTATTTGCGCAAGCGCACTGCCGCTGGCTTCGAACGTTTTGAGTAAAGTTTCCTGCAACTGAAGTACCGTGATCTCGTAACTTGTGATCCGCTGAATGGCTTCCTGCATCCGGTTGTAGGCCAGGTTCTGGCTTTTATTGTTTGACGCTCCTTCAAGGCCTGCCTGGCCTGCGGTAAATGTTGTTGCCATGAGGTTGGCGAACACCGGGCATCCATCTTTAAAAATGCCGATCATTCCTTTGGCCTGCGAACCCAGTTCCGGATCTGCAACAACAAGTCCGCCCAGATTAAGCCCTGTATAGATCAGGCCTTCTGTAAAGTCCCAGATCCAGCTTCGGTTCTTTTCTTTCCTCGGCGTGACGGTAGCATTTTCACCGATTTCACAAGCTGTAATTACTTCAGAGAGCACCATCGATTGTGCGAGGCTGATGGCCTGATGGAAAATCCCCGCCTGCCTGAAAAATTGCTGTACAGCCATAACAGCAGTAATTTCGCGGTTCAGCTGCTGTAAAGTGGCCAGCCAGTCGCCGCCGGGATTTCCTCCTGTCTGCTGAAACACATAAGCATTCATTTCGGCCTGATAGGCCGACAGCGGTGCTGACAGATTCATATACTGGGACCGCAGGCCCAGGGGTAGCCCCAGATAACCGCTGATCTGCTGATAGTATGCCTGTTCAGCAGGATCAGCCTGCTGGGTACCGGGAAAATCGACATTTGGCTGTATCAATGCAGTTTGCAGAGCTTTTCCGGCGCCAAACTCCCAAACCTGCAGGAGCGTTTCAGGATTGTTATTATCCGAATAGTCTGGCTGGGAAGTAGATAAGGAAGCGCCATTTTCCGGAGAAACTGCGCATAAGGCCAAACCGTTAAAATGATTGATCAAAAGCCCCTCAGCTGTAGCAGTCCACAACTGCCATGCAGGTGCGTCGGGATCCCTTAAGGCGGCACAGACTGCGGGACCGAAGGCTACATCCGCCGGATTTTCGCTTGGTTCCAGACTCAGCACAATCTGCGGGTCCGCCTGACTGACTATAAAGCCAGGTTCTATAAATTTCCAGATATTATAGGAAGGATCGGCACCCTGGCTTCCAACAGATAAACTGTATCTGGAAAGGCTCTGCTGTTGCAGTGAGATAAAGAGGCCCGGAACATTTCCCTGCCCTCCGAGATTTCTTATCGTAGTGGATTGATCATAGTTCACTTCATGGGGCAGCATGTACCAAACCTGGTTGGGTACATCTGTTATGTCTGCCAGCGCAACAGCAGGACTGCAACTGCTGCTTGAGGGAACACCTGCTGCATTTAAGGCCAGCCCCATGGCGCCACGGTTTAGTAATGTGCCCCCATTAAAATTTTTATTTTTTTTACCTACCTTGAAAGTAATAGCTGAAGTTTCGCCCCAGTACCACTGCTGATACACATTTCCGGGCTGAATAACGGCAAGCACTATGCTTTGTGAACCGGGATTGTAGGTCAGCGCAAGATAAGGGTTTGCCGCGCTGATGATATTACCGTTTAAGGTATATCGCCAAAGCTGATTAACTGATGGTGCTCCTTCGCGCAAGACGTTCCCTCCCATCGGTGCCTGGATGCCTATACGCCCCCAATCAGGCTCTACCGTAAGCAGGAAAGACTGAAAATCACTGGCAGACGAAAGTGCGGAGTTGATGGTGAAAAACTGGCCTGAAGTATCCGGTTCGTATGCGACAGTATCCCAGATGACTTTGGGATTGTCATTTTGATTGGTATAAAGGCCAACTGTCCCCGGATTGCCGTTGGCTGGTAAAGACTCGGCGGTGAGATAGAGTAGTTCGCTCTGGTTAAGGCAGGTTACCAGAACCCCATTGGGTGCATAACACCAGGTTTGCAAAAAACCTTCAGTGCCGATCTGCTGAAGGGAGATCGGGTTTCCGCTTGAGGTGCTTACACTCAGTACTAAACCCGGTGATAACGCGCTTACCAGATGTCCGTTCGTGTTGATATGCCATAACTGCGTAGGGTTCCCATATTGGATATCCGAAAGCTGCAAGGCAGCGCCTGTTGCTTCACCGTTGACCTGTGCGGTAAGAACAGCTATTGCCCCGCTACTGGCCGAGGCTTTCAGGTAGATCCATTCTCCGGTGGTGAGGCCCTGCTCCGGAAAAACGTACCAATAGCAACCGTCTTTGGAAGAGTTCTCGTAAGTAATAATCTCTCCTGGTGTATCATTGCCCTTAACATTCAACCCTATAACGCCAATATCTCCGCCGAGATCAACACTGATAAAATTTTCTGAATAGGACCATGTATAATATAGCGGGGAAGCCGCGGAACTGGCAGGAGCGACAGTAACAGGCGTAGTATCGGTATTACTTTTGCTATTTGAAATCAGGATACTTTCGAAATCGCTGGCGGTAGATATCTTGCCGTCAGGCTGTATAACCCATAACTGATACTGGTTTCCCGGCTCCCAGACCTCGACACTTGCCTGACCGTTATTAAGTGTTGCCACATATGGGTTGTTTCCCGTACCCGGCTTACCGGAGATTTTAGTCTGTAGATAAAACCTGTTAAGTGCAACATCACCCCCGGGCAAGGGCATCCACAGCTGGCTGTCTGAAGGGGTGGCATCCAAAGGCTGCAGGGTTACATTGCCCGCTATTGAACCGTTTGGCTGACTGGCCGCAGTAATTGCGAGATTTTGGTCCTGATTGGTAATGGTGTAGGCATTTTGATACCTGGTGAAAGTCCATTTTTGCGTCGCATCATTTTCGTCCCGGGTTAAAATGCACAATACTCCTGCCGCGATGCCAAGCGCCATCCATGGAAAATAGGGACAGACAATATAACCTTCAGGAGTGATTGCAAAAATCATATTCCATTTCCGGGGACCTTGAGGTAGCTGCCATAGCACAATTTGCTGGTTGTTGCTGGCCTGAGCAGACGAAACGTTCAGTACATTTAGCGTATACTCAGTGCCTGCCCTGGAGGCAAGGTACAATGGCACGCCATAAGTTATAGGTAAGCCATTTTTACATAACTTTTTATAGTCACTGTAGGAAAGATACGTGGGAGATATTTTTGACATAAACGGATGATTTTTAGGTTAACTAAACTAAGTATTTTTGGACAGACAGCTTTAAAAATACATCTTTGTAATATGAATTATACATTGACTAGGGATCTGAAAAGCCATAAACCAGATATGCCTTTAATGTATGAAAGCTGAAACCGGGCTGCCCAAAAGTTATGCGGACAGTGGATTTAACGATGTTAGTTTTCCGTCATTCAGTTATTTCGACGAAAACAGAAAAAAGATTCAGCTTAACGACATAAAGGTCCAAAACGGAACCATCATCGTTTTTTGGGCGAGCTGGTGCGGGCCATGCAGGCAGGAAATCCCGGAACTAAAAAAGCTATACCAGGCTTATAAAAGCAAAGGAATAAATATAGTCAGCATTTTAACCGATCATAACATAGATGCCTGGAAAGGAGCTTTAAGAAAAGAAAATATGCCTTGGGTGAATATTTCAAATCTTCCAGGTGATTATAAACTGATCAATAAGACCTATAACATTACCGCTATCCCTGCCATATTTCTTCTTGACTCACAAAATAAAATCGTAATGCCCAACGAGTACCGGATCTCACTTTTAAAAGAAAACATTGAAAAAATATTAAAGAAGAATTAACTGTCTTCACATGGTACTTCGCGAACGAGCAAGGAATAACCAACCTTATTATTCACAAATAAACAATCCAGTTTACCCTCTTAATCAATCCTCACCTCACCTCCTCCTATCCCTCCACCGTATAAATCCTCAAACTCTTTCTCTGCGTCTGCTCTTATCCCTATTCCAAAAAAAGCAAGCACAAACAGCACCAGCAACTCTAGTCACATGGTTTCAATTCAGAAATTCCTCTAGTCTACTTATATTCTTACCATCATAATAACAGTTACGCTATTCTTCACTCATATTGACTACGTATGGTTATGCTAATGATTTGCAAAATAAGACAATACTAGAAGCCGCATCTAAACTTTTAAAGTAATCATTTAGTGACATTTAAGTATTCCAAAAAAGAATAAAAGACCTTATTTTAGCATATCCAACCTATTTTTTATGAAAAACACCATCAATTGCGTCATTATTGACGACGATCGGTCGGCTATCCGCTTATTGACCGACCACATCGAGGAATTCCCGAACCTTAAGATCGCTAAAACTTTTACAAAGCCGATAGAGGCCTTGGCTGAACTGAGCCATGATAAAGATGTCGACCTTATCTTTCTCGATATTGATATGCCCGGCCTCTCCGGGATAAAACTGGCCGAGAACCTGCAGGACAGGGCACCGAACATTATCTTCACAACCGCGCATGACCGGTACGCATTGCAGGCGTTTGATGTCAGGGCAAAGGACTTTTTGCTCAAACCCATAGAACTTGAAACTTTCGCCAAAGTTGTCAATAGGGTATTAAAGGAATGTTTTGTAAAGAAAATAAAAGATTTCACTTATGATGACCTGGCATTTTTCAGGCCTGGTGAGCGGGGGACCATCAACCGGATCGACACCACATCCATTACCTATATCAAGGGAGCAGGTAATTATGTGGATATTTTTACTGAAGAAGAACACTTCACGATATACATGACAATAAATGAATTATCTGCTATGCTGACTCCGAACAACCAGTTTTTCAGGGTACATAAATCCTATCTGATAAACGGTTCCTACGTAACGCGTATAGTAGGTAACGTCGTTTATCTGGGGAAGCACCCGGTACCGATGAGCAGCCCATATAAAGCTAAGTTCTGCGAGTTCATCGCCGAGAACATCTGGGTATCAAAAAGGGTTTGATCCTTCCCCCAATGTGGGCGAAGCACTTTGCATCATTCCTGTCCCGACTGTAATGATGGTCATACTCGTCTCTGTCGGGTCAGTGCTGGAACCCGTTTTTTCTTTTGCAGAGCGGAAAACAAATACGGTTTTCTTACTCAATTTAATGTGGCTTTTCTGTTTCATAAAAGAAACTTAGCCCGAACAAAAACCTTAATAGAACTTATTACGCAAGCGCTATGTTGACTTACGCAAGACCAATATTTAACTTAAAAAACAAATGGGGAAATCCGCTCTGGCATGTAGGGGGATGGCTTCTGTTTATCGCTTATGAATCCTTTGCGATTGCAATGGCAACAGGCTCTGCCGGAAAGATTTTATTCTATGTCCTGCATTACGGGGTCAACATATTACTGTTCTATTTTCATGCCCGGATCCTCCTTCCCGCAGCAAACTCCAATAGAAAACACATTATCTGGAAGCTGCCCATTTTAACGGCAGTTGAACTCTGTCTTTTCCTTGCTGTGAAATTTGGTACCGATCATCTGATCGCATACTGTTTTCCCGGCATGAGTGATAGCAAAATAACCTTCGATGAAAAGTTTATTTATGGAGGCATCTGGCGCAGCGTTTACTTTATCTTGCTCTCATCAGGTTATTACTACCTGATCTACTATATACAAGAGCGGGACAACAGGGAACTTTTAGAGAAAAGAGCCTATGAAGAAGAACTTAAGGCCAAAGAAAACCTGATTGAACTCAACAGCGCCAGGAATGCGTTCCTCCGGGCGCAGATCAATCCACATTTCCTTTTTAACACTTTGAGTTTTATATACAGCAAGATACACAAGACGGATCCCAAAGCTGGAAAAACCCTTTCATTACTCTCGAAAATTATGCGTTACGCGCTGGAGAGTGGTAATGGGCCGGGGCTTGTTAGACTGGAGGAAGAACTGGAGCAGGCCCAGCTGCTACTGGAGCTATGGAGGATCAGGCAGGAGGAGGAAAAGACAGAATTTATTGTCAAGATCGATAATGATGCAGGAAATGTCAAATTTATTCCCCTTGTCATCCTAACCCTTCTTGAAAACATGTTCAAGCATGGGAACCTCAGTATGAGAGAGCATCCCGGAATGTTAAAGATCAATCTAACAGAGGGGCACATTGAGGTTAAAACAAGCAACCTGATCAATACAGGACTGAACGACTCCGGACATCATACCGGGTTAAAGAACATCCGGCAAAGGCTTTTTCTTACTTATGGAAAGGATGCGTCAATGGAATGCCGGAGAGAAGGGGAATATTTTAACGTGACAATTACCGCGCCCGCGAAATAAAGTATCAGATCCTAAGTGCCGCCTGTTCATCCTTTGGAAAATTGGGGATAGAACCCAGGGAATTTAGACTTGTTTACTCAAGCGGTCGGGGGCTTAAAGGCAATTGGTCAATGGTTCTAATTTTGTATCACCATTTTTCCTTTAATCAGAATTTGCAGACAATCAATCACACACCCGGGGCAGAAAACTATTTTGCAGGTTTTCGCGTTTATCGCTAATATGAGCACTTACACGATTCAGGAACAATTCAATCAATACCTAGATCTTTTAAATAAAATCCACAATATCGGCCACGATATTGATGCGTCGATCAACGAGGTGGAAATAAAAGACCTAGAGGCAAAAAGAACCGCCTTAAAACATAGGTTGCAGATGGTTACCAAAACCCTTGTCGCATCACTGACAAAAATGGAAAGCAGATATCCCATTCATAACTATCTCGGCAATGGGACAACATACCTATACGCTGAAAACAACAAGCTGATGTTCGAATACCATTGAAAATTTACCCTTTAAGATAGCTTTTGACCGGAGTTTATTATCTATTTATTTTATAAAAGGGAAACGTATAGCCGGCGCGCTGGAAAAACGGATAAAGGCAAAATAAGCATCAACACCAGTATAACTGCATGATTTTGTAAGTTTTTAGTTAATCTGCTACATTTTAAAATGAAATATTACGTTTGAACCGAAAGTACCTTTTCTAAATAAAAAGCCATGTTTCAAGATAGTATTGTCCCTGAGCTTTTCTTAGGAACAACATTGACTGCTTCCAAGCGCCATCGGCCAGCAGCATATATCAGATACACGAAATATTTTGTTCACATTAACTAACCACCATGACAAGCTTTTTCCCCTTAACTAAATTTTTTTCCATTATATAATGTGCTTGCTGCACAGTTTCTAAAGAGAACTCTCCCAATATGTTTACCGCAGGGCCGTTAATCGTACCACGCTCAATCAAATTTGTTATTTCCATCAGATTCCTTCGATACCAATCTAGGTTTTCATTCAGGGTGTATGCATAGTTGGAAATATTAAATATTTCGGCGCCCTTGTCAAACAAGATTTCCCTCGTTTTTTCGGTCCCTAAAAAAGTGATATCAGCGTAAACTCCATTCACCTTTAGTACGGCTGCAGCCGTTTCGGACGATTTATTTCCAACGATATCTACTGCAAAATCAAAATCCATGTTATTATTGGACTTTAGCAATAATGTTTCAAGGCCTGGATCTTTATAATCTAATATCTGCCTATCAGCCAACCCCATTGCCCTTATCGCCTCTATACTTTTAAGGTTGCCGGCGATGGTTACAATCTGGTCAATATGATTCGATTTTAATAACTTAATTAAAAAGGACCCTACAGCACCACTTCCCCCTGTTATGAAAACACTTTCCTTAGATTTAATTTTTAAACGGTTAAATGTCTGAAAAGCAGTTAAGCCAGCTGAAGGAATAGCTGCAGCCTGCTCGAAAGTTAGGTTTTTTGGTTTAAGGGCAACTTTTTTTTCAGTAAGGGCCATGTATTCAGCATAGCTACCATTTGACCCGCTGCTGCCAGAGGCTGCATAGATTTCATCTCCAGGTTTGAAATTTTTAACATCTTCGCCGATTTCCTCCACAATGCCGGAAAGTTCACGTCCCAGAACAGGGGAATTCATCATATGGCTCTCCCTGCGGCCAAGACGCATCTGATAGTCTATTGGATTAAACGCAGTAGCCTTGATTTTGATCAAAAGCTCCCCTGCTTTTGGTTTTGGGACCTTTAGATTTTCCATTTTAAAATTCTCTGTACCCCCAAATGATTTAAGTAATATCGCTTTCATGGATTATAATAATTGATTATGAAATACTCGTGATTAATTCCACTTTGTGTTTTTTTAACTTAGTAAAGTTGCTTTAAATTAAAAGGGCTCGCAATGACGCTTCTTTTTTAGAGTTACTCAAAAAAAAGTGAGCTATGAATAAAGAAAATTCATCAAACGCATTAAATAAAGCGTTTTTACTTAATTCTTGCCGGATTAATGGCGCCCTGGATGTTATTTCCGGGAGGTGGAAGGCATTGATACTGATCCATATCTCTGAAGGCGTAAACCGCTTCAGCTTATTGAAATCTGTATTGCCAACGATATCGGATCAGGCGCTCGGCAAACAGTTGAAAGAATTAGAGGCGGACAATTTACTGATCAGGGAGATTATAGCGGAAGTGCCTGTTAGGGTGGATTACCACCTGACAGATAAAGGACTGCTATTGATGCCGATTTTAACCAGCCTTTCCCAATGGTATAGTTCCTGATGCATGGACTTTGATGACCAGTCTCACCGGAACTGGGAGATCGGACAGGACAATGAGGAAACCCCCGAGGTCGCGCAGAATATAAGTAATAGGAAATCGGAGCAAAGAAAATTAAGAAGACCCTTATACCTTTACCTTAAATTCATAGCAACAGGATTTAAGACCTGACAAAACTTTTTTGTACCCATTCAAAGTTACTTTCTGCCTGTGGTTCATACTTAAGCCTATTAATTCAAATCTAAAACACTGGCACAAACTATTGGTACAGCGGTCACCTAAAAAAAAACGCAAATAAATTAAATAACTTTTACACTGATTTGGGAACTATAAGTCTCAGCCATTACTTGGCTGAGATTCTTGAAGTACTATCACCATTTAATCAGCGTAATGTGATTTTCACCTATATCTCGACTGGAACTCAATCTTAAAACGAATACTAATTCATTAGAACAACCCCATAAAATAAATTTCCTTATAAATTTTTTAAATGGATTGTACTACCTCATCCAATTCAAAACGGTTTTTTGGATAAACAGTCGGATGCATAAAATCACTTAAATCAGCATAGCCTACCGTAACCGCAAATAGTGGGGCATATCCATCTTGAGCTAGTAGCTGTTTGTAGGCTTCACGGTTGATGCCCTCCATTGGCGTAGCATCAAGTCCCATGCTTATACAAGCACTTAAAAAGTAGCCTAACGAAAGATAAACCTGATGCTCCATCCACGATTTTACCGCAGCATTACCATTGGATTTGATCATGGGTTCATAAAATCCTGTTACCCATCCCTCTGGCAGAATAGCAAGATTATGATCTTCAAAGTGTTTCACATCTTCCATTACGCTAAATACGACCAATAAATCCACATCATTGATAGACGGCTCGTTCATATAGGATTTGGAGGCCAGTGGCTTTTTAACTGCTGCGTCTGTAACGAAAGTAAATTTCCATGGCTGGCTGTTGATAGAAGACGGGCTTAACCGTAAGATCTCCTTCAGCTTTTCAATTTTTTCTGCTGAAAGCCTTTTAGTAGTATCATACTTTTTGGTCGCATACCTGCGTTTGGCAAGGTCTAAAAAATCCATATTTTCTGTTTTAAAAATTATACTATATTTTTTACTGTTGCAAACATAAGTATAGTGTTATACCTTTGCAATAACGGTTAAAATTGATAGTAACAGATGTATAGTATAGACGACAAAGAATATCCTTGCAGTACAAGCCTCACTATGAAGTATATAGGAGGCAAATGGAAAGCGGTAATTCTTATTCATTTGATCAAAAAAAAGCGATATAGTGAATTAAGAAAAGAATGTAAAGTCATTACGGAGAGAACATTAAGTTTACAGCTAAAAGAGCTGGAAGAAGACGGTTTAATTACACGTACCGTTCACACAAGCAAACCACCGTTAAAAGTGGAATATGAACTTACAGAATTTGGCAAAACACTTATTCCTTTGCTCGAAGCTATTGCCCAATGGGGAATGGAGACCTCAAAAAACAATAAGCGCATAAAAGTAACGGAATAATGTGAAAATGACTTACTATACAGATAAGCCAGTTTCTTTGAATATAAAGATTAATAACTTAGTCCGTACTGTTAAATTGAAAACTCAATAGCTTTTCACTCCCAAACTGTCCGAAATCAAAACATTAAAGGACTGTTCATATGGAATGAGAATTAATTAATGGTGGGGTTTGACATCAAAACAAAATACATCGAATTCAAAATCTTAACTCACAATTAATTAACCCACCAGCTTCGACACCCTTTCGGTCTAATGCTACAACGGATTTATAGCTCCAAAACCTTATATTATGAATAAATTGGAGCTGACCAATAATATAAAACAGACAGACTATCGATATTATAAATATGACATTATCGAATCCTATATTCCCGACAACAATACTAGCAGGGCTAATATTTATTGTTGCGGGGATAGTGCTGATTAAACTTCCGCCTAAAAAAATAAATGGATTTTATGGTTACTGTACCGCAAACTCAATGAAATCTCAGGCTGCATGGGACTTTGCACAAAGTTTTTCCGGTCGGCAATTAGTTAGATGGGGAATTATAGTATTAATCTGTTCACTTACGGGATTGATATATTACCCGAACAGGCGGATAGGAACGATAATTGGAATCGGGATATTGGTGGCTGTAATTCTTGTAATCGTGATCAGTACTGAGCTGGCGATAACGAAACATTTGATCGGAAAGAAATAACCAATTTTTCTGGAATGCTTACCATCATGATTCCGCTAATAAAAAAGAAAAATACCACTTGTCGAAACGCCGTCCCGGCCACCCATTCAGTGCAGCTCTTTTAGCCCAAGATAGTTACTAAAACATTAGCTGCTCAAAAGTGACCCTTGAGTGAAATATATAGAGGTATGATAATAGAAAAAAAAGAAACTCTTTTTTGGGGTACTTATCGCCATTTGAGTTTGCAAAAAGCTCAATAAACCCTAAAATCGCAGCTTAAAAAAAGAAATATCTAAAGTAATGCTTCTCAATAATTTTATCACAAACAACCTAAACAGAACTTGTCCCCTTTCAATCCAACTCCTTATCACCTCCTCCTATCCCTCCGTGTAAAACTCAAACTCCTTCCACTGCTCCTCCTTTCATCCCTATTCCAAAAAAAGCAACCACAAACAACATCCAACAACCTTTAGCAATCAAATTAGTATTATTGAAAGGGGATACTTCGCGCCAAAAGCTCTCAGTACCAAACAGAGGCTAAAAAAGTAGCCAGGATAAATTTCCCGGATCAGTTCATAACAGTCAATTAACAGACCAGATCCCAATTCATCCATTCAGACAAATTAACCAGCAAAACGGGTTCCTGCAATTTATCCGGGCACCAATATTAACCTTTCACCAATCTGGTACCACACCTGCCATAAACAATACTATAGTTTAAGGTGCAGGGGTTATGATACCTGGATTGGTGAAATGATTGCCGTGGTATTAAGTGCCTTGTCAAGGCAAGTCTCCTGATTCTTCAATCTAAAGGCAGGGCCGACCACAAGGCTGGAAAACATTTTTTCATTTGAAATCCGGTATTGGAAACAAATAGCCCCCAAATAAAATATACGACCATAACAGCGTCCAAAAGATATTAAAAATCTGAGCCGTTACAAAGGTAAATGCTGGTCTTCCGCCCTGCAACTTTACCAAAGATGAGAACTTGGCTTCCATACCTATGGAGATGAATGCTACAGCAAACCAGATTGTACGCAGCCCGTTTAAAGTTGGCGCGACACTTTTTGCTGTTGCCGGCGATAAAATGAAAGAAAACACCAATGATGCGGCAACAAAACCCAGTACAAATTTCGGAAAACGCTCCCAGACAATTTTTAAACCAGGGCTTTCTGCTTTAACCAAAACTTCTCCATTTTCACCTTTTGGTTTTTTATAAGCCCACCATATTGCAATGAAAAATGCTGCAACCCCAATAAATACATTTTGCGAAAACTTGGCAATGACACCTGCCTTAACAGCTATCGGGCCAACTAAATCCCCTGCAGCAGTAACTGTTGCAGTGGTATCCAAAGTCCCGCCCAGCCATGCGCCACCGATTACATCGGGAATATGAAAATACCTGACTGCCCAGGGCAGAATGACCATCATCGGAATCGCCATAATCAGCACCAATGTGGTCACGTAAGATAATTTACGTTTGTCGCCATTGATCGCGCCTGCCGCAACTATCGCCGCTGAAACCCCACAAATGGATACCGCAGAGGCTAATATAACACCAAATTCATCATCAACCTTCAATTTTCGGCTTAACCATAAAGAGAAAAACCAAACAGCGGTTACTACAATAATGGCCTGAACAATACCCGGTAAACCAGCCTTAATCAGATCAGCCGACAAAATGGTGGTTCCCAAAATCACCAAACCTGTTTTAATGTAGAATTCAGACCTTACAGCCTCTTTTAACCAGTCCGGCAATTTAACCAGGTTACCGAGCAGAATGCCAATAAGCAGGGCAAATACCACATATTCCAATCCGAAATAGGATACGCTTTTGTTACCACCAATAATAAATGAGATAATGGCAAAAAAATAGATCAGGGTAAAACCCGCTGCAAACCTGGCCACGTTACCACCTGATAGTGCAATAGCAATGGCAGCAAGTGCCAGAAAAACTGCGCCTGTTTCTACAATCAGCAACAGGTTTTGAGCCGACAATATCTTGCCAAACAAATCATCCGAACCAGCCCATTTAAATGCAGGTAAAGTTATCGTTGTGCCGTTATTGGTTAAGTAAAGTACGGTTGCAATAATAACCGATCCCAAAATAACTGCCCACCAATCTTCAGTAAGCAATTGTAAAAACGTTTTTTTGTCGGGCGTTATCCCAGCATCTGTTAAAGCTCCCGTAGTTCCTGAAGCATTGTTTTGTGTTGACATAGTGTTTATTTGTAGTTATCTAATCTGAGGTTAAAAATATCTTTTAGTACTTTTTTTCCGGCATGGTAGCCGCACATCCCATGGACACCACCTCCTGGCGGCGTAGAGGATGAGCAGATATACAGCCCTTTGGCAGAAGTTTTGTAAGGCGACCACCTTAATGCCGGGCGGGTAAATAACTGGCCAATATCCAAGATACCGCCATTAATATCTCCACCGATATAGTTTCGGTTGTGCGCTTCCATCTGCTCAGTGTTCATCGTGTGTTTGGCCAGTATCCGATCTCTAAATCCAGGGGCAAAACGTTCTACCTGGTTTTCGATAATTGCTGTCATATCCTGTTTTGATCCATTGGGCACATGGCAATAGGCCCAGGCCGTCTGTTTTCCTCCGGGCGCACGCGACGGATCGAACAGGCTCTGTTGTGCAAGTAGCACAAAAGGCTTATCAGATTGCTGCCCTTTACTGGTTTTTAGCTCCCCTTCGGCTATTTCTTCAAATGTATTGCCCAGGTGTACCGTGCCGGCATCCCGACATTCTTCAGCAGTAAAGGGGATAGGACCATCCAAGGCCCAATCTACTTTAAATACCCCCATTCCATAACGATAACGTTCGAGCTGCCATTTATAGATACTGGAGAATTTATGCCCGGCGATCTGCAATAATTGTTTTGGCGTAACATCAAAAAGCACGGCATGTGCTGAGGGCAGTTGATTTAGTGAAGAAACAAAAGTTCCTGTTTCAATTTTTCCGCCAAGTGATTTAAAGTAACCAGCCAATGCTTCTGCAATAAACTTTGATCCGCCTTTGGGTATCGGCCAACCTTTAAGGTGCCCGGTAGCCATCAATACCAAACCGATGGCGGTAGTGCTTAAATTACTTAAAGGCTGTATGGCATGTGCGGCCATTCCGGCAAAGAGGCCGCGTGCATGTTGTCCTTTAAAGCGGTCAACAAAACCTGTTGCGCTCCGCAATGCTTTTAGGCCAAAACCGGCCATCGCCAATGGGTGTTTGGGAAAATGCAATGGTCCTAAAGCATCTTCAGCTATCAAGGGCCACGCAGCAGTAACGTTTTCCATTAAGGAGGCATAGGTTTTTGCATCTCTACCGAGGTATTCAGCCGTTTTCTGAATGGAATGATCCAATATGGCAGCGGTTCCATCATCAAAAGGATGTGCAGCGGCCAAGGGAGGCTGTAGGTATTCCAGTCCAAATTCGGCCAAAGGCAGGGTTTTAAAAAATGGCGAAGCCAACGCCATCGGATGGATCGCTGAGCACACATCATGGGTAAAGCCAGGCAAAGTCAGTTCAGCGGAACTCAATCCACCCCCAATAACATCCTTACCTTCTATTATCAAAACGGAAAGTCCCTGTTGCTGCAAAAGAATCGCAGCGGCCAGCCCATTTGGCCCCGATCCTACTACAATTGCATCATAATCCCGTTTTTCTCTTTTCATCTGGTTATTTTATAGTTTCGGGTTTAAATAAAACTGTTCCATCAATGCCAATCTGCCATGCCGTAATCGGATTCATGTGGTAACCACCTAAATTCACGCCACGTGCTTCTACCAATTGTGCTAATGTCGGCTGTAAATAGCCTGTCTCGTCGGTAACGCGGCTTAAAATTTCGGTAGCATTGCCGTTCCATTCCCACAGGTGCCTGAAATAAGTATGTGCTTTGCTCAGCACCGGTTCCTGTAAATTGGCAAGTTGCCATGTTTTACCCGCATCGGTACTTACTTCTACTTTTTCTACCTTTCCCCTTCCGCTCCAGGCAATTCCACGTATCTCCATCCAGCCCTTATTTACCTTTTGGGGGTAAGAAGGATAGGTGATGATGGATCGCGCATCCAGCTCAAAGCTAAACATCCTAATTTTATCTTTTACAGGATAAGTATATTTTGAGGTTTCTTCTCTGGTCATGTACGGTTCTTCGGAAAGTTCGATCCGCCGAAGCCATTTGATATTCATGTTTCCTTCAAAACCTGGCAAAAGTAACCTGATGGGGTATCCCTGTTCAGGCCGCATGGCCTCACCATTCTGAGCGTATACGATCATGGCATCATCCCAGGCTTTGGCAATAGGGATGGTACGTGTCATTACCGCAGCATCTGAACCTTCGGCCAAAAACCATTTCGCTTTATTGCTGATGCCAACTTCCTTGAATATAGTGGAGAGCATTACGCCCGTCCACTCGCTCTGGCTGGTAAGACCCAGGATGTCCTGTGGCGTCATTTCGGCTTTACCAGTGCGAAAATTACCGGCACATTCGATAAAACAGGTGCGGGTAACCGATGGAAACCTTTTGATATCGGCGAGGGTAGACTTCATCGGCTGATCAACCAGGCCGTGAATAAGCAGCTCATGTTTTGAAGGATCAATCGTTGGAATACCTGCATGATGGCGTTCGAAATGGAGATCTGCAGGCGTAATGGTGCTATGCATATCCTGCAATGGGGTACGCGACGAAATATCGGAAGGTTTACGTACGGGTTGTTCGAACAACGAACGTTTCCCCAATGGACTTGGCCCGGGACCAACGATTTTGGTCGGATCATCCACAACATCCGTAAAACCTGGTGTTTCAGACTGCGTTTCATCAGCAAATAAAGACTGTACGGGTAAAACTGCAGCAGCAATTACACCGCCCAATAAAGTGCGCCTGCTGATTTTACCAGTAGTTTTTTCTTGATCTTTGTTGTTGATCTTTCCCATTATTTTATTTCAGGCCCTCCTTTACGGTCGTCCATAATAAACAGTTTTTTCGCTGGCATGACCACTTTGTACAAGTTTTTGGCATCAAGTATCACATCATCTTTAATAATTTTATTGGCACTGAGCAGATAAGCAGTGATGCTATACACTTCATCATTGCTTAAGGAACCAGGAAGATTGTAAGGCATTGCACGCCTCACATAGTCAAATAAAGTGGTGGCATAAGGCCAGTAATTGCCAATGGTTTTGGGTCGGCTGTTAGCCGAAGTATCACCAACCAGAGCCGCTCCAGGGAGTTTAACACCAAGCTTTTCAGTCCCGTCTGCTCCATGGCAGGCTGCACATTTTAGTGCATATAATAGCTTGCCTTTTTTCACATTTCCCTGCCCTAAAGGCAATCCCTTCCCATCGGGACGGACATCGATATCCCATGCTGCGATTTCCCGCGCGGTAGCGGGGCGGCCGAAACCAAATCTGGCCGGCCGCTTTAAACTGTCCGTTAATGGCTTTCTCCTTTGTAAGGGAATAAATGCCGTTTTTAACGACATGAGCAGCAGCAATGTCGGGCATGCAAGTATGAGTACCGTTTTTTTGTTCATCGCATATTAATATTTACCAGCATTCAGGCTACTTTTCGGCAGTACATATTTACGGTCGTAGCGGTCTAAAACAACATAAATAGAGTCTTTCCGCTCGTTGATACCTGAAAGGATAACCCTCGAACCGTCGGTGGTATCGTATTTCAATACCATACGCTGGCGTTTTACTTCTCTTGGTTTTTCTTCAAATTCGCGGTCCCTTCGGGTAGACCAGGCTGCTTTATCGATCATTTTATTTTCATCTCCGATATGCTGCCATGCTGTTTTACTGATCCAGTTATCTTCTTTTGGCTGCGTTTCCCTGGCTTTGTCGGCACCTTTATGCGCTCCCCTTAAAGCCATCACATTTTTATCCTGCAGATAAAGCACTTTATCTACGGTATCGGCATAATAATGGAATGCCCTCTGGCCACCCGCCACACCGCTGATTTCGAAAGTACGCTGGATATCACGCATTGGGCTACCACCGCCGTTTGATGGATCGATCAGAACAGGGCGGTTGATTTTAAAAGTCAAAGTCGTCCAGTTTTCGAAAGTAGCTTCCTGCCATCTGGTAGAATCCAATGGATTAAACGGAATAACCTGCCCATTGATTTTAAACTCGCTCACATGGTAATTCCCCCTTAGTTTTTTAACACCTGCCGTTGCAGGCTGCTTATAAGGATCATATTTGAAGTTGATTACCTCGGTGTAAGTAAGCACGCCGAAAAATATTACAAAAGTGAGCACTTTCAGGGTAAAACGGCTATACTTAAGCCAGGGCTGTCTAAAATCGGGGTAAACCCTAAACGGTACGGTATAACGCTCCAATATAAGCAGATTATATAATTTTGGAAAATCGTCCGCGGCAATAAACAGCCCCAACAGCACAAAATAAAATGCATACACGTGTACGCCACCATCGTAGGCATAATTTACAAAAGTAATATCGCCCAGTGCCGCAACCAGTAAAATCGCCCCAAAAGTCGCTGTTTTCCGGAAAAAAAGCATTACCCCGGCAGCGATCTCAACCACACCACCAAAAACCTGGTACCAGGGCACCACACCCACGGAGAGCCAGTATATTTTTTGTGCGGTAAAATCGCCAAAATTGCTGTTCAAAAGGCCTAATGACGGGTAAGGCATTTGTGTGGGAAAAAGCTTGGTGAAACCAAAACCGATGATCCCAATCCCCGCACGGTAACGTACAACAACCCTGATCCAGTAGTAAAGAATATGATAAGATTTCCGCTTACGGTCCAAGGCCGTCCAGATTAATGCACCGACCAGGGCAAATGCCAATGCAATGCCCCAATCTATATAATCAGCCAGGAAACTTCTTTTTGGAGGCAAAGCCGCACTACCGCCGTTTTTAAGACCGGCTTTTTTAACACGACTTTTTTCTGCTTTATTTTTCCTGCTTCCATCCTTTTTAGCCGTTTCATCTGCCGAAGGTGAATCCGTAATATCGCGTGAGCGCTGCCCGCCAAAAAGTGATAAGAAGCTGGGCTGAAACCTGGCGATATCGTACAGGTCGCGGTAATGCGGCCGCGACCAATCCAGGGTAAAAACATTTTTATACCAATTGGCCGAAAATGGGATACACATGGCCAGAAAGAAAATAAACAGCACACGAAAGCCAAATTTCTTTTGCCACGACCATGGCTTTTTGCCTGCGGCCTGCTGATCTGTTAATTCCTTATCTATATCCTGTTGTTTTATTTCAGACATAACATTAAGCTTTTTATAATTTAAGTGCTTTGCGGCGGCTAAGCTTTAATGGATATTTTTTATTGATTTTATTCAGTACAACGTAGATGGAATCAGCTCGCTGATCGATACCCGAAAGAACAATAGTTACGCTATCTGGACGGGAATAATTTAACCTTAACCGTTCGCCTTTGTAATGTGGATTTTTATTATCCAACAGCAAAACATGGTTTACCGAATCGATAGTGTAGTTGTAATAATGCCTTCCTGCGGTACCTGCCAGTTCATAATCACGGTCTTTATCATTTTTAAATACCTGCTCATAGTTTGCCGAATCAACAATTACCTTCCGATCGGAACGCACGCTGATGGTTGCCCATTTCTCAAACACCACATCTTTCCAACGGATGGAATCTGCAACGGCATAAGGCAATACACGCCCGTTAATCCTGAACTCACTGACATTGTAAATCCCCGCAGCCCTTGCCAAACCTTTCTTGCGCGGAAACTGGTAAGGATCGTGGTGAAAACCTGAATACGTTTTAAATCCATAGAGAAAAACAAAAAAGAAAATAACCAGTGTTTTAAGTACTAAACGCAAAGATTTGATTCTTCCCGCGAAATGTGGTTTAAAACCGTTTGGCGCGGTTGGCCGCTCGAGCGATACGAGGTTATAAATCCGTTTTGCATCGAACCACAATACAAATAATGCAAAAGTGATCAGGTAAGTTGCATATACAAATTCGCCTCCCTCATAGGCCAGGTTGGAAATAAATACATTTCCTGTAAATACGAGAATAATTGCTGCACCAATGGTCGCTGTTTTCCGGAAGAACAATAACAGACCTGCGAGGATTTCTATTGCACCTAAAAAGGTTTCGTAAGCAGGTACAATGCCCAAACTCATCGAAAATATTTTCCAGTCGGTAAAATCGCCATAGTTGGTATTTAAATTACTGATGGAAGGAAAAGGTGCCTGCAAAGGGAAAAATTTGATAAATCCGTAACCGATGATGCCTATGGCCAAACGGTAGCGGACCACAGCCCTCAACCAGTAATAAAATTGATTGTAATCCACATCCTTGTATTTCGTTTTGCCCCAAACCACTGCACCGATAACCGAAATTCCTGCAACAATGATCCAGTTGATAAAGCTATCGGCACCTGGAAGAAATTTTGCAGATAAACGTGTGAGGTTAAAAATATCCCCATAGCTGATATGGAGCCAGTTGAAACCCAAAACGGTTTTAAAGAAATCGACGCTTAAAGGACTGGCCTGCAGGATAAAAAAGAAGAAAAAGAATCTGAATATCAGCTTTTCACTATCCGTCCATACAGGCGGCGATGGTATATTCGTTTTACTCATTGCTTTATTTTTTAGGTTATTGACCGCCGTCAGCCTTTGCAGCGGTACCGGCTGGTTTGCGTGGCGCTTTAATCAGCTGCCTTTTGGCAAGATCATATTTCTGACCGGCGCCTAAAAAGAAAAAAGGCCCGTTCGAAGCTGTAAAATCCTCACGATTGTTTACCACATGTTTTTCGCCGCTGTTTATGATCGTATTGTAATCGTAGATGGCGGCGAATGAATTTCCAATGACCTGAAGTGTATCGCGCTGAACCAGAACTGCTGTAGCCTCATTCAAACCGATACCGATAAAATCCGGTGCATTACGGATAAAGTTGACCAGATCGAACTGTCGGTTACGCACCAATAAATGCTGATCGATGGCCGAATTTTTAAGGAAACCCAACCCTTGCGTATGGTCGCCAATCAAGATCTGTGCACCTTTGGTATCGCCCCTCCATAGGAAAGAACCGATGATACTTGCCCCTGCCGAACTTCCTGCAATTACACCTCCCCTGTTCAGCACATCAATAAAAGCCTGATGGGTAAGGGTATTGAGGTAAGAATCAGCGATACGCCACTGGCGCCCACCTTCAAAATAAACGGCGGTCGCATTTTTTAAAGGGGCAATAAATTTTTCGCTGTTGGCTTCCTTAAAATCGCTGGTGTGGAAAAGGGTTACATTTTTAATTCCCGTTTGCCGTTTCACCTCTTCAACCCCTTTTTTATCGAAAGCTGCAGAATCGCCCGAGGCAGTAGTGACCACAACCAAAACGGCTTTGTCTCTACCTCCGGCAAGTTCTGTAAATTTCTCCCAGATATCGCGTTGCGAACCTACATTGCCACCAATGATCAATAAACTGCCTTTTTCGGGGCCATGCCTGGTATCAGATTTTTTTACCGTAATCGGTGAGGATTGGGCAAAGGCCGAATAACCGAATGCGGTAAGGGCCAAAAGCAAGATACTTAATTTTTTCATGATCATTTTTTTAATAACCTGGATTACGGTTAGCACCCGCCAATTGCGGATCAACCAATGTTTCGTTATAAGGAATCGGGAAAAGATAGAGGTGTTTATCCGGCAGGGCCAGCACAGTTTGTGCACGGTCTGTTCTTACCAGGTTGAACCAGCGGTCGGCTTCGAAAGCAAACTCGACCTGACGTTCTTTTTCCAGCGCCAATAAAATATCGCTCAAAGTAGCTGCAGTAGCCGCCCCAAGCCCTGCACGGCTGCGCACCGCGTTTAAATCACTTTGTGCGCTGTTTGCACCAATTAGATTACCCTGTTGCGCCCTGGCTTCTGAACGGATGAAATATAATTCGGCCATGCGGATTACATAAGCCGGATCGGTACCCAGTGGGTTTCGGTAATATAATCTGCCGTACCATAAATTGCCTGGAGGCGCAGTCTGCGCAATTAGGGTATTGCGGTTGCCGCCAATGGCTGGGTTATTCAATAAAGCAACCAGGGCATCATTTGGCGACCATTCTCTACGTCCGCCCAAGACCGGCGGCAACCACCAGTTGCTGTGGCCATTTGTGTTGGAGATGGTGTAAGCCAGCTCAAGCACCGATTCGGGGGTAGCTGCAGCATTATTGGCAAAAAATGCACTATAAGGTGCCACAAGTGAATAATTTGCATTATCGTTGATTACCGAAGTAGCAAGCTGCTCGGCCAGTGCCCAGTTTTTCTGGTATAGGTAAAATCTCGCTTTAAGTGCCTGCACGGTACGCAAGCTTACCCGGTTGCGGTTTACAGCTACAGGCACCAACGTTTCGGCAGCATTTAAATCTTTTAATACCTGTGCATA
>Ga0163161_10000961_pt1 | contig 22077 bp, 15 predicted proteins | sample S45metaG_FD_129847 | JGI IMG/M metagenome (GOLD analysis project Ga0163161, IMG submission 129847) | Switchgrass rhizosphere microbial communities from Kellogg Biological Station, Michigan, USA - S4-5 metaG | ecosystem: Host-associated > Plants > Roots > Rhizosphere > Soil | place: USA... | reverse complement strand
TGGACCTTCAATGCCGATTTTCATCGTAGTACCATCTGGTTTCCGTCCTTTCAATCTGATCTCTCCACCTATTTCTACCATATAACAATGTATCCCCTTACCTTCAAGATAATCTGCAACTACATCCACGCTGTATCCCTGAGCTATTCCATTCAAATCCAAATGTACGTTTGGTCTGCTTTTTAAAAGTTTGTTACCTTTAAGTTCCAGGTAATCCATTCCAACATTTTTCAACAATTCCACAATCTCCGAAGAGTCAGGGAAAACACTGATGGGTTTTGGCCCAAAACCCCATGCCTGAACCAAGGGAGCTACAGTTACATCAAACTTACCTTGTGTATCTTTATAAATCTCAAAGGATTTCCTGATCACTGCCAAAAAATGAGGATCAAGGGATACTCCATTTTCTGAAGAATTAAACTTGCTGATTAATGAATAGGGCTTGTACAGAGACATGGATGAGTCTATCTTCATTAAAATACTGTCCACTGCCACCTTTGCAATCAGGGCTGAGTCTGCAAAATATTTAATAGAATAATCCGTTCCCTGGGCATACCCATGTATACTATAAAGTTGCTGCTCTTTTCTCCCAAATAGAAAAGAGAGCAGCAAGGGCAAAAATAGTAAAGTTATTTTATGGAGATAACCCATTATATCTTCTTTAAATCACTTTAGTTTTTCCAGGCGTGGCAACCGGATATAACCCGTTCGCATCCGGCATAACTTTCGGATTTGCTGTCCAGCTTAGCTGCTCGGGAAACAGACTGTTCTCCGCTTTTAAAGCTTCGTCCCACTTAATGCTTTGGCCTGAATAGGTAGCGTACCTTCCTATGATTGCGGTGAAACAGCTTTTAGCCGCCCGCTCGGCGTCATTAAACTTATATTCGCCTTTTGAAATTGCAGCAAACAACTCATCATGTTCTGTCTGATATGGATTTTTATTTCCTTTTGTCGGATGGCTGAAGATTTCCTTACCTTTATGGTCCCATAATATACCGTGGTTTCCTGCAGATAAGTAAGTGCGGCCTTTAGTACCCTGAAAAGATTCGTCGACCCGGTTTTCAGTACCCTCGAAATGACGGCATTGGCTATAGATCACTGCACCATCTGCATAGGTCAGTTCCACCGCATGGTTATCATATATTTCGCCATAGTCTTTTCCTGTTCTCCATGCCCTGCTTCCGGTTCCCTGAACAAGAACGGGGTAAGAACCTTTTATCCAGTTGGCAATATCAATATTGTGGACGTGTTGCTCTACAATATGATCGCCGCACAACCAGTTAAAATAGTACCAGTTACGCATTTGATACTCCATTTCAGTTTGCTGAGGCTGGCGTTTTTTCACCCAGACTCCCCCACTGTTCCAATATACTTGTCCGCTGTAGATATCACCTATAGCACCATCCTGTATGCGTTTCATGGTTTCTCTGTAATTGGCCTGGTATCTGCGTTGCAAGCCTACCACAACATTTAGTTTCTTTTGTTTTGCAATCTCAGCTGCCGCCAGTACCCTTCGTACTCCCGGGGCATCAACAGCTACCGGTTTTTCCATGAACACATGTTTTCCCTGTTTAACCGCTTCTTCAAAATGGCCAGGCCTGAATCCCGGGGGAGTTACCAATAAAACAACATCCGCTAAAGCAATTGCCTTCTGATAAGCATCAAAACCTACAAACCGCCGTTCTGCAGGCACATCTACCTTATCTTTAAATTTTTCAGAAAGAACTTTATAGCTATTGTCTATTCTGTCTTGAAAAGCATCGGCCATAGCCACAAGTTTGAGATTCGCGGTGGTACTTAATGCCTGAAATGCAGCTCCAGTGCCACGATCTCCACAGCCAATTAAAGCAATTTTAATGGTATCGTCTACAGATGAATGTCCACCTGCAAAAGCAAATTGGTTCAATAAGACGCCTCCGGCCAGTAGTGCAGAGGCTTTAATAAATTCACGGCGTTTATCGCCAAGTTCTTCTTTGTTCATCATTGTTTGGTTTTATTTGTGGGTTTAGTGTATTAAATTTAATAGTCTGCAATTACCGGCCGATCGTAATAAGCATCTATTTCTGCTTTTGAGGGAGTAACAGCAGGTCTGACCAATCTCATTCCTATAAATGGTGCTTCCGGAAACCACCAGTTGCTTTTAGGAATCTGAGGATCCAGTTGCTTCCATGCAGGATCTGAAGCTGTTCTTGCAGCAGACCGTAAACGTTCGGCAGTATCGTCGTAAGACCCGCCCCGGATGACATGTGCATATAGTTTAGAGGGAACAGCTACCGGATTTTCTACTGGATTTTCTTTCATATCCTTGTAAAAATCTGGGAGATACTGATCAAAAGTCCACTCTGCTACATTTCCATACAAATCATAAATCCCCCATTTATTTGGTTTCTTCAATCCAACAGGATGAGTTTTCCCGCCACTATTGTCCTTAAACCAGGCGTAATCACCGAGTGCTTTACCATCATCACCAAAAGCGTATTCTGCGGAATTCCCTGCACGGCAGGCATATTCCCATTCTGCTTCTGTGGGTAAACGGTAAAAAACACCTGTTCTTGCATATAGCCACTTGCAATACTGTATAGCATTGTATTGTGTCATTGCCAGTGCAGGATGGTTTTCTTTTCCCATACCAAAAGTCATATCCAGATAGGGCTTAGTTGGCCTGGTTACTGCATCCACATCTGGAGGAACCGGGGCCGTACTATGAGAAACTTCATAATCTTTATACAGAAAGGGTTCATATAGATCCCAGGTAAGTTCAAATGCAGACATCCAGAAGGCTTGCAGTTTTACTTTATGCAAGGGTTGTTCATCTGGTTTTCCTTTTTTGCTGCCCATCACAAAGGTACCGGCAGGTACAGGCTGCATATTGAAAGATAGCTTTGTGCCTTCGATTTTTTGCACATAAGGTGCATTGATATCTTGAGAAAAGGATTGGGAAGTGCTGCTCAGCAACAGCAAGGTGAATAGCGTTTTAATATTCATTATGTATTGATGGATTACGTGTAAAATTTATACGGAGGAAATGCTTTCTTTAATCAGGCCATACAGATCTGCTGCGCCTCCGTCAAAACGGGTACCATTTACAAAAAAACTTGGTGTTCCGTTTACGCCACTACGTGCTCCACTTTCAAAATCAGCCTCTACTTTATGGCTCAGTTCTGGCTGCTTGATATCCGATTGAAAGAGTTCTGTATCCAAACCAATCTGCTCAGCAAAACGGATTAAATTAGGCCGGTTAAGCAGATCCTGGTTTGCATAGATCATGTCGTGCATTTCCCAATATTTGTCCTGTTTAGCGGCGGCTTCAGCAGCCAATGCGGCATCAAAAGCATATTCGTGCGCATCTCTGAGTGGAAAATTTCTGAAAGTAAATGAAATCGCTTCGCCAAATTGATCCATAATTTCCTCAACGATAGGCTCTTCGGCTCCACAGTAAGCGCATTGAAAGTCTCCAAACTCTACAATCTCCAATTGCGCTTTTTTTGCACCCCTGGTATGATCGGCACCATTAACTGGCGGCTTTAAGTGTCCTGACATATTTGGTAATTTATTTTACACAAGTTAAATAAATAACCTCCACAGATGCAAATGCTTTCAATAATTCCTTTGAGGAAGGATCAATATTTATAGGTAAGTCTATCCATGATCAATAGTCTTTTAACCTTAACAAGGCTTCAAGATAATAATAATCCGCACAAACAAGGGGAACATCGATCTCTTCGCCATGCGGAAAGCTTCCGGTGCAGTGTTTGATCAAAAAATTATTATTTGTTCCAGTTTGCGCCAAATAAGATGGGGAACTTAAGGAATGCAGCATTTGAATCGCATTCATTTTATATTCTTTACCTTTTTTGCCGGCATACTTACTCAGTTCGAGCAATGCGGAACTCACAATTGCAGCAGCTGAGGCATCTCTGGGAACCAATTTATATAAAGAAGGGTCATATTTCCAATCGGGCCGATAGCCTTTTTCATTCACATTGAAATCCCAGTAAGGAATTTTGTCTTCAGGAAGATTTTTGTTTTTCAGGTAAAAATCAGCTAAATGTATGGCGGTATTTAGAAAACGCAGGTCTTTTGTTTCCCGGTAGACCATTGTAAAGCCGTAAATTGCCCAGGCTTGCCCCCGTGCCCAGGTAGAATTATCGGAGTAGCCCTGGCAGGTCTGTCGGTTCAGTACCTTCCCACTCAGCGTATCATAATTTACTACATGATAAGTACTATAATCTGACCTGATATGATTTTTCATCGTTTGTTCTGCATGTTTAACCGCAATATCCTTGTAGGTTGGGTCTCCGGTAACCTTAGAAGCAAAGAATAAAAGCTCCAGGTTCATCATATTGTCTATGATCACTGGATAATGCCACATGGTCTTTCCATCCCAGGACAATCTCGAATTCCAGGACTCTATACTGCCAACTTTGGGATTGTATCTTTTACAAAGGGATTTTGCAGACTGTATGAGTATGTCTTTGTAATGTTCATTACCAGTTAAGCGATAAGCATTTCCATAGCTGCAGTACATCATAAAACCAAGGTCATGGTTACTGCTATTAAATTTATTCTTTTCCAGGGATTCTGTCCACTTGATGGATTGCTGTTTCCATACCGTGTCTTTGGTATATTCATATAAATACCATAAATCGCCAGGCCAGAATCCTCCTGTCCAATCCCATATGTCCACGAATCTCAAAGACCCGTCTTTAGCGCTGGTACGGGGATATTTATTGAGATCTCTTGAAACTTCCAGCATATGATGATATTGCTGCTGTGCCAGATTAAAACCTGTTTCCAGCAATTTTTGATTCTTTTGCTGTGCCAGGCCAGGTTTGGTCAATAGAAAGCATGCGACAAGCAATATAATTTTAGTTAAACCTGTTAATTTCATCTGTTTAATCATTTTCTTAAGTGATGGAAAGGAGCTATTTCAAATTCCAGGAACAATTGTCAGTGATTTCTTTTCCTTCAGATGCCGCTTTCACAACGATGCTGTTCCGGCCTTTTTTTAGCCTCACATTGGGCCAAATGATCGTGTTCAGATCATTTTTGACATGGGTTCCCAGAAGCTTACCATTAACCCAAAGCGTTGCATTTGCTGCATTTGTAAATATCTTTACTGAGGTTAAGGCTCCATGACGCTGGTTATTTCTACGCTCTGCGATGTATAACATTGGCTCTGGGTTCCAATTCGCCTTATAAAAATAGAAAGCATCTTTTTTAGTTTTCCTGTCGTAAGTAACCAGACCTTTATCATTGATACCATTCTTATCTCCTTCTGTTCGAATAGAAGAACCAAAATCGGCTAATACCCATATGAACTTCCCCCATAAAAAAGGCCTTGCTTTCAATTCAGACCAATATTTTTCATGGAAGGCTGTTTGCCACTCTTCTGGATGGAATTTTCCTTTTGCTTCTGGTGCAGTCAATTTTTCTGTATGTTTAAAAGGGCTTGCCCCTGCTCCATATTCGCTGATGGCAATCGGTTTTACCGGTAGTTCTTTATGAACCTGATCCGCCCAACTTCCGATCTCTTCAAATTTTCCACCATACCATCCAAAATATTTGTTCCAGGCCATCAGATCTGTTAAACCTGTAAAATACTTGGTCTCCAGATTAGAGGCTAACGTAGTCAGGCGATCGGGATCTTCCTTTTTTGCCAGGTCATTTAAGGATTTTATAAAAGGCTCAGGATCATCATAATTAAAATTAAGTTCGTTGAACAAACCCCAGAAACAGATGGAGGGATGGTTATAGTTTTGACGGATAAGTTCAATCAGTGTTTGCTTAATATTATCTTCCAGATCTGTGTTTTTCACATAACCTGTACCTGTATAACCGCCTGGCCCAACAAAGGGAATTTCCGACCATAATACAATTCCATTGCGGTCGCAAAGATCATAAAAATGTTTACTATGTGGGTAATGCGTGAGCCTTACAGCTGTGGCGCCTAATTCTTTAATGAGATCCATATCACGGTCTTGATCCATATCAGCTAAGGCAGAGCCTTTACCTGATAAATCCTCATGTCTTCCAACCCCGTATAAATCCAGGTATCGTCCATTCAAAAAGAAGCCTTTATCAGGATCAACATTAAAATAACGCAAGCCCAGTGGTTGAACCACCTGATCTATAATATTTCCATCGTGCAGCAGCTCTATTTTAACCTGATACAGGTAAGGATCAGCTTTAGCATTCCATAAATGCGGCCTATCGATCGTCAAAGACTGTCTAAAAGACTGGCCTTCCAAGGCTGTGATTTCGGAAGTTACTGTTTTTATCTGTTGTTTTTCCCGATTATAAACCGTAGTTCTTAGCCGCAGATCCTTCCGGTTAGTCAAAGACAGTTTGGTTAAAACTTCTAGTTCAGCGAGTTGCTGAGTTACATTTTTTTGTTTGAGATATACTCCGGGAGAACCATAATCCAGCGGACTGATACAATTACGTTCCGTAACCAGCAGGGAAACTGGCCGATGTATTCCTCCATAACTATTAAAATCTCCATGTAAGGGTATCACATCAAGCCTGTAAGCGTTACTGACCTGAACAGTAATCAAGTTGTCTCCAGGTTTCAGATCATTTGTAATCTCTACACTGAAAGCGGTATACCCACCCCGGTGCTCTGCAATCATTTTATGATTGATAAGAACATTTGCTACATTATTTACTCCTTCAAAGTGAAGGAACAACCGTTTATTTGCCCATTCCTGGGATACATGAAGTGTATTTTCATAGATAGCTGATGTCCTTTTATAATCTGCGATTCCCTGAAGTACTTCCTTTGCATTCCAGGTGTGCGGCAGAGTAACCTGCTCTTTTTTAATGCCCTGCTCAAAGTTATAGGCAAAATAGAATTGCCAGCCGGTATTCAATGGAATCATTTGCCTGCCTTCTTCTTTTCTTGAAAGGAATCCGGCCATGCTGGAATGGAAATGAAATAGTAGGAGGATCGTAACGGCAATAATGTTCTTATATCGCATTCTTTTCTATTTGAGAGGTCTTAGTTTTTTAGATTTAATGATTTTAAGAACATCCATGGATATTCATTCAAATTCTTACTGGATACTGAAGTGGCTTTGGCCTCTGTAACCTGTAACAGATTGCTTTTTCCTTTTATATTCCCTTTAAACACGTTATTTTTCCAGGTTACAGCACGATATTGTTCTGCTGATTTGGTAAATATGCCGATAACTCCTCCCCTATACAGGAAAAGATTATCTTCAAAAACGATATCCTTTGGAATGCCGTGTTCAATATCTATCAGTTCCATTTTAAATGGTTCAGCACTCTGGTTATAAAATATATTTCCATACACATGTGTATGATCCGTAACCAGGGCGAAATTGAACAGGCGCCGGCGGTTATTTCCATCATTTACACTTAAGTTATTCCGTATAATGTTATTCGTAGTCATCCTGCTTTTCTCATCGATCGCATCTGAAATAACCAACATAAAGCCTCCTTCATTATCATGACTATAATTATTCTGGATGATCGTATGGTTGCAATTTCCATCAATATCAAAAGACTGCCCGTCATTGGCCCAGTTTACATTTTTGGTATAAGCAACTTCATTGTACTGGATCACCGTATTGTCGCTACTGTGCGGCCATATACCTACAGCATTGTCCTTTACCCGTGTTCTGGTATAAAAGAGTTTATTTCGTTCAACCAATGCGCCATCGAAGGCCTTGATCACGATTCCATCACCACCGATATCTTCAAGTGTACAGCCTCTGATGACCAGGTTCTTATTCGGAAACCAATTGTTTCTAAAAGCAAATGTGCCATTACCTCTAATCCCGTTGCGATCTACACGAAGTAACCTGCAATTTTCTATAACCAGATTTTCAATATTACTTGGCTTGGGTCCCCTGCAATCCCAGAAGATACCATTTCCCTCTTTACTTCCTTTCTTGTTATCTCCGTTGATGTCGTGAATGTATAATCCGGACAACCGGATATTAGAAATTGTACCTGTATCTTCAGAAAGAATACGGACCCCAACAGGGCCCGTATTCTGTTCTTGAACTAAAGTGTCTGTATTCGAGATATCAAAAAATTCAAACAAAAGATTACTGATATTTTTCAGCAGTACAGCGTCCTGAAATTTGCCATCAGCGGCAATAACCGGCAGAGCACCTTTTCCGTAAGCACTGAAAATCAATAGTTTTTCTGTCGTCCCATTGCCTTTTGGAACAAGCTGTCCATGCCAGATGCCTCCCCGCTTGAACAAAACGCGATCTCCCGGCATGAATTTCGTAGCATTCACCTTTTGCAGTGATCTCCAGGCTTGTGTTTCGGATTGTCCGCTGAGTTGATCGTTGCCAGCGAAGCTGTCCACATAGTAAGTTTCCGCTTTTGCAGCTATTGACATTAAGCCAATCAAACAGATCATTAAACTCTTCTTTACCATAGTTATATTATTGTTTCCTCGAAAGACCAATTATTATGCAGACTACCAACCTGGATTTTGTTTCAGATTAGGATTCATTTCAATTTCTGTTTGTGGTATTGGCCAGACTGTAATATAATCACCTTTCCAAACATATGGAACAGTGATAGCACCCCAAACCTGATTCACACCACTTCCTGGTCCAAATACTTTTTCTTTTAGTGTTCCCCATCTCAACTCATCAAAATAACTAATTCCCTCTCCCGCCAGTTCTACCCTTCTTTCATTTCTGATGCGCTCGCGCAGATCTGTTTGTCCATTCACTTGTGTTGCAGCAGAAGAATTCAAGGATGCAATTCCAGCTCTGGCTCTTACTTCATTGACTTTATTAACAGCTTCTCCAGTTAAACCTTGTTCGTTCAGTGCTTCCGCCCACATCAACAGTACATCAGCATATCTTATAATTGGAAAGTCAATAGCACCATATTGACGGTTAATAATTTCAGAAGATCCTTCATAGACAAATTTTCTGTACAAATAGAACAATTGGGTACGGGAATCTGAAAAAAGATCCAGAACGGGGATTTGATCGTTGTTCGCCGGCCAGCGCATGGTATAGTTCTGATCAGCACCATTTAGAGGGCGGCCAAGGTAAGTGGAATAAGGTACGATCACTGTTGCATTTAATCGGGAATCCCTATTAGTGTAGGCCATCTTGATACGTTGCTCATTTCCATTGGGCAAGTATAAAGCCATATTGAGACCTTTGGCCGCAAAGGTACTCATCTCTGCAGGAGTCAGATTATTCCTTAAAAAATAAACTTCTCTTTGGTTCACAGGCATTGTACTGTATCCGGGAATAACATTATCCCAGTTAAACTTTGTACCATCTGCATTTTCATACAAATCAACTAACGAAGGTGATATATAGTAAGAATTCCATCCCGCTCCTGCAGCAGTACCAGAACCAAAAGATTCGCGGTTTCCTAAATACCATTGGGTTGTTGAACCGTAACCATCTACGGCAATATTTTGCATAGAAAATATCATCTCATCAGATTGTTCATTTGCTTCCTTAAACAGGGCTTTGTACCCGCCTGTAAAAAGACTATAGCCGGCATCTTTTACCTTCGCAAAATCGGCAGCAGCTTCTGCCCATTTTTTCTGATACAAATAGGCTTTGCCTCTTAATGCATAAGCGGCTCCTTTTGTAACATGGCCGTACTGGCTAGCACCTTTTGCATATTTTAAAGGCAGGTTCGCTTCATTAATCGCATCGGTAAGATCTGTTACGACCACTTCCCAAACCTTTGCCTCTGTTTCGCGCTCTTTAGTAAATCCATTTACAGCAGTAGGTTTCAAATAAACCGGTACTCCTTTAAAAACCTGATTCAAACGAAAATAGAAATAGGCTCGCAGAAATTTACATTCTGCTATATATCTTGCTTTTTTTTCAGGTGAGGACGGCGAACGGTCGGCAATGTTCTGAATTGCATCGTTGGCGCGTGCTACACCTTCATAAAGTTCCTTCCATGTATTACTGAAACGACCGCTGGAACTGTTTGCTGTTGCTGTTACCAAGTCATTTCCCCCACGCGTCATAGAACTGAATCCGAGACCATCCAATTGATATAGTTCTCTTTCTGTCGCGCCACTGTTTGCAATTCCCAGTCTTAAAGTCTGATATACGCCTGTAACACCTAAATCCGTTAAATTATCACTCGTCCACATCGTAGCGGAACTTACCGAATCATAAGGTGCTGTGTTTAATAAATCCTTTTTACATCCGCAGATACCTATTGCCGCAATTAGTATCATGAACGCTTTTTTAGTAGTATATATATGTTGATTCATATTCATTTCATTTAAAAAGTTGCAGTTAAACCAGCAGCAAATTGTTTCATTGTTGGATAAGATAGATTGATACCTACCTCAGGATCTAATCCAGGATATTTTGTAATCATCAGCAGATTTTCGCCAGTTAGGAAAACCCGAAGTCGGCTCAGTCCGATTTTACCAGCCAGTTGTTTTGAAAAGGAATAACCAATCTGAACATTTTTCAGTTTCAGATAAGATGCATTATATAACCAAAATGTACTTGGAATATTGGTTTGACTATCTGAAGAGCCCCATTTAAGACGTGGCAATCCAGCATTGATATTATTAGCCGGGTCATTCGGATTAGCATCATTATAATAATAGTGATCGTTAGCAATCCTGGTCCCAATAGCGTTGCCTAAGTTGGTTCTGGTACTGTTAATTCCACTTTGGTTAAACAAATATTGCAAACCAGTACTACCCGCCCAAAGCATAGAAAAATCAAAACCTTTCCAGGCCGCAGCAAGGCTTAGTCCAAATGTATACTTCGGGGTTGTGGAGGTACCTGTAAATTTTTTATCTGCATTATTACCGTAAGTACCATCACCATTTTCATCCGCATAAATTAAATCTCCATAATAAAGCTGTCCTTTTCCAACTGTACCTACAGGTCCGAATTTATAACCTGCCGCAATCATTGATTTCACCCAATCCAGATCGGCAGGGGTTCTGATCATACCATCCTTCGGTCCGCCATTTTTATTTACACTACCGTCTGCATTTTTATAAGAACCATTACCTTTATAAGGGTTCAAAAGATAATATTCACTAACTGTATGTCCTTCCAGGATTCTTCCATCAGGAATGGCATCTGTAGAAGAAGAAACCAAGCCTATATTAGAACTGTAGATACTGTTACCATTTGCATCGGTAGTATAGCCCTCAGACAAAACACCTTTATATTTAGTCACCCGGTTATAGTTATAAGCAAAATTACCTGTTACCGAATATTCTACCTGACCAATTTTATCTTTCCACCCTAAGGCAATCTCTACACCTTTGTTACTCATTGACGCTGTATTTTGTGTTGGTGCAGATGCTGTTCCAGCAGTCAGGGGAATCGGTGGAATGGTAAGGATATCATCGGTAATTTTGTTATATAGATCTATTCCAAGATTCATCTTTCCTTTGAATATTGTTGCATCCAGACCAATGTTGGCCAGTGTGGTGGTTTCCCATTGTAACAGATTGTTTCCTATTTTAAGCACTGCCAAACCAGAGTTAGAAGCATTATTATAAGAATAATTTACTTTCTGGTAAGTAGCCATATAATCATAATTCCCTTTGTTGTCGTCTGCGCTCATAACGTTATTTCCTACCTTTCCCCATGAAGCACGCAGTTTAAGGTTTTGTATATGATCAGACATACCTTTCATAAAATCCTCTTCAGAAATCCTCCATCCCGCAGAAAAAGAAGGATAGAAACCGTATCTGTTTTCAGGTGCAAACTTTGAAGAAGCATCATATCGCAGTACACCTTCCAAAAGATATTTCGATTTGTATGCATAATTTGCTCTTCCAAACCATGAGCGCATACTTCTATCATATTCGGTTCCTCCAACTGCATTAGAAATGTCTGTTGCCGAGCCTGGTGTTGTAATATTATAGTCGATCAGACCCTTTTTAGAACCAGTAAGGTTATAATAATCATAATAGAACTGGTTATAGCCCACCATTGCACTGATATCATGATCACCAATTTTTGTGATATATCGCAAAACGTTATCAAAAGTCAGGGTATAGTTCTTATTAAATTCAAAACTGGTTGTCAGATCACTCCCTGCCAAAAGTGGAGTCTTCAGCGTATTTGTTGAAAAATCCCACCTTTCGATTGGTAAGGCGAAAGAACTTAACTCCTGGTAACGGTCTTGATAATTCACCTTTGTTTCAAAAGTTAATCCTTTGTAGATATTAAAAATGCCGTACAATGTACTATTGATCCTGGTCTCTTTATTCCTTCCGCCAGTTCCATTTAAATAGGTTAAAATATTATTATTTGTTACCGGTTCCTCTACCGCCGGCGCAAAACCATACTTACCTTCATAGATCGGATAAATTCCTGGAGTGGTTTGCCACAGGTAATTAAAAGCATTATCTGTATTTGCTTTACCAATGGATTGAGTAGAAATAAAGGTCTGTGTACCCAGTGTAATAAACTTATTGATTTTAGACTCAATATTCGCTCTAAACTGATATTTGGATAAACCAGTATTGTCCATAATGCCTTTATTGCCCAAATACCCGGCAGAGATATTATAGGTTATTTTCTCCGTACCTCCATTCAAACTTACATTATGGTTTTGCACTACCTGATTTTTACCAAACATCCAGTCAGCCCAGTTCGTATTGGGATAAGCCACATAATTAGGTACTCCGCTTGCAGAAATTCCATCAGGGTTCTTATCGGCTTCCTGCCATTTTTGAATCGTCGCAGCGGAATACACTTCGGAAACGCCCATATTCCTCGCGCTCTCATTTGTTAATTGCATAAATCTGGCATAATCAGAAACAAAATCAGGCAAGTTGCTTGGTCTGGCAAAAGACAAAACACCAGAGTAAGTCACACTGTTCTTTCCTACTGCACCCTTCTTTGTTGTAATCAGGATTACACCATTTCCAGACAGCGATCCATAAATAGCCCCTGCAGCAGCATCTTTTAGTACAGAAATATTTTCAATATCTTCTGGGTTTACCGCATCCATAGTACCAATAATACCATCAATGACAACTAGTGGGTTATTGCTATTCAACGTGCCTGTTCCACGGATTCGGATGGTAGCCCCATCAGAACCAGGTTTACCACTACCCTGTCGAACAGATACCCCAGGTGCTAAACCGGCCAGAGCAGATGAAACGTTGGTAATGGGTCTTGCACTTAATTCTTTACCGCTAATAGAGGCTACTGAACCAGTTAGATTCACTTTCTTCTGAGTTCCATATCCAACTACAACCACCTCATCCAGTCCTTTGGAATCTGTATTTAATGTTATTGAAATTTCTGTCTTTCCAGATACGTCAATCTCTTGAGTTTGATACCCTATATTCCTGACAACAAGAATTTGACTGTTACCTTTTAACTTGATTTTGAAATTCCCGCTGGCATCTGTGAGTGTAGCGTTGGTTTCCATCCCTTTTTCGGTGATCCCTGCCCCGGGTAATGGGCCATCTTTGTCTTTAATTTTACCCGTAATGAGTTTGTTCTGTGCACTGACAATTCCCGGCAACAGGAAGATTGCTGTGCAAATGATCATTAGTATTCTTTTCATAAAACACGTCTGCAGGTTTTACCCCTGATTGGTTAGTATTGGTTAATTGGTTTTGTGTTTACTATGGCTTCAGAAAAAAGCCTGAACGGATTGGAGTAGTTTTTTATCATACATAATTTGGTTTAGGTTTTATTTTGTTTTAGGCAACAAAATTTATTTCTTTGGCTGAGGGTAAAATTGGAGGGAATCAAAAAAAAAGAGGGGTGAAAATCATAACTAAATGGGATGAAAATCATGCCTAACTCCTTAAAACATCCTGCAAATCGTATTTTCGCGGTTGCTTTACCAGTACAGTGAACCAAATATTTTATAACCAGAGCAAATGAAAAGAATTGTTTTTTTGAGTCTGTTTCTGTTTTTGCATCACTTTTGCAAAAGCCAGGAACTCCGCTTCAACCAGCTCATGACCAAAAATGGCCTCTCACAAAACTCCATATTTGCTATCGCACAAGACAGCCGGGGCTTCATGTGGTATGGATCAAGATTTGGTTTAAACAGATATGATGGTCATAGATTTTCACTTTATAAAAGCAGTTCATTAGATACCACAACACTGTCTGATGATTATATACTTTCTATGTTAAATGATTCAAAGCACGTATTGTGGGTCGGTACGTCTAATGGGTTAAACAAGTTCAATCCCATAAAGAATTCCTTCAAAAGAATCTATATTCCTTCAGGAAATAAAAGCAGTATTAACGCCATTACAACCATCTACGAGGATAAAACAGGAAGAATCTGGCTGGGCACCTATATGGGACTCTATTTACTTACAGACCGTCAAACAGATACATTCAAGCCAGCATCCTTCGCCGGCCTGCGCCACCCGCTCCTTAATAATGAAATCCTGAGTATTTTTGAGGATGATAAAGGTTCATTTTGGGTTGGTACGAATAAAGATCTTCTTTATTTCCGCAAAGGAAAAGAGCCGCAAGTCTTTACCAGAGACGGCAAACCAGGGAGTATAAGTGATAATGCCGTAACCGCTATTGCAGAAGACGATTTAAAAAACCTCTGGTTCGGTACAGAAACAGGAGGAATAAACCTCTATAATCATGCTTCCAGTACTTTTAAGACCTTTCGGCACAAACCTCAGCAAGATGATGGACCCGTGCACAATGCGATACGTAAGATCATCAAAACGAAGACCGGAGACCTCTGGATCGGAACCCAGGAAGGTCTAAGCATACTGAATGCCAATACACAGACTTTCAAATCCTATCAACATAGAAAGTCCAATAACCAGAGCCTGAACCAGAACTCCATTTATAGCATTTACCAGGACAGAAATGGCTCGATATGGATAGGCACCTACTATGGCGGAGTGAATGTATGTTATGCCAATTCAACAAATTTTAAAACCTGGCAATATGATGAAAAATCAACAAGCTTAAATCATAATGTCATCAGCTCAATACTTAGCGATGAGAAAGATAACCTCTGGATCGGAACAGAAGGCGGTGGCCTGAATTATTATAACCGTTCTACCCGGCAATTCAAGGCTTATGCTTATAACTATACAGACACAAGCAGTCTGGCTTCTAATCTTGTTAAGGTATTATATAAAGATAAAAGCAATCACCTTTGGATCGGCACACATGGGGCGGATCTTAATCTTTTTGACCCTGTTCATAATAGTTTTAAGCATTTTGTTACTCAGGGCAGCAACACAAGGACAACACGTGCTGAGATCGTTGCGATTTTGGAAGACCACAACAGGGCATTATGGATTGGCAGTCAGACAGGCTTAAGAGTTTTTCAAAAAGATGGAACTCATTTAAAAATCTCGCCAATTCAGCCACAGTTAAAGAGCCTCGCAGAAAAGAATGTTAAGGTTCTCTTTGAAGACAGCAAATATAATCTATGGATAGCCACCACAACCGGTTTATACCTGTACACACATCAACCCTCCGTGCTTAGGTATTTTAAACTAACGCAAGGCAGCAATAGTGTAAATAATAATGCTAATTATATCAATTGTATTCAAGAAGATTCTAAAGGGAATATCTGGATTGGGTTATACTATGGTGGATTTTGCAAATACGATCCGCAAAAAAAATCCCTGTCCCATGTATATAACACTAAGGACGGCCTGCCAAACAATAATGTGGTGGGAATCCTGGAAGATAAAACTCATCAGCTATGGATTAGTACTTCAAATGGACTATCGAAATTCAACCCGCAGCTGAATACCTTTCAAACCTACACAACCAGCGACGGACTGGCAGGTGATGAATTCAATTATAATTCCTTTTTTAAAGCAAAGGACGGCACCATGTATTTTGGGGGATTTAATGGCCTTACTTATTTTAATCCTGAGGAAATTGGCAAAAACAACTATGTTACGCCGATAGTCTTTACAGGCTTAAAACTCTTTAACATCCCTGTACTCATTAATTCCGGGGACCGGTTATTAAAACAAGACATCAGTTTCACAAAAAAACTGGTATTTAATGATGATCAGAATGTTTTTACAATTGAATTTTCTCTTCTTAACTATATTAAATCAAATAAAAACAAGTATGCCTATAAATTAGAGGGTATTAACAAAGAATGGATAGAAAGCCATACCCCATCGGCTACATATACCAATTTACCTTCTGGAATCTACACACTGCTGGTTAAAGGTGCTAATAATGATGGGGTCTGGAGCAAACCAGTAGGTATGGAGATTCAAATCTTACCTCCATTGTGGAAAACATGGTGGGCCTATTGCTTATATATTATATTGTTAGGAGTCATTGTATTTTTCATAACCAGATTCTTCTACCTTAGAGGGCTATTGCTAAAAGATGAAGAATTGCATCAGATTAAACTGAACTTTTTTACCAACGTATCGCATGAGATACGCACGCATCTTACACTGATCATGGCTCCGGTAGAAAAATTGATCGAAAATGACGCCCAGGATCAAAAAAACATGAAGTCTCTGATGAGCATAAAGTCGAACGCCAACCGCTTATTGAAACTGGTTAGCGAGCTTATGGATTTTAGAAAAGCGGAAACCAAACATTTAAAACTTAAAGTTGCTCCATATGATTTTATTGAGTTTTTAGGTGAAATCTGTGGCTCATTTGAAATTCTTGCTGTAAAAAAGAACATTGAATTCTCATTTGAATATGATAGTAAACCTGCTCCTATCTATTTCGATAGCGTACAAATGGAAAAAGTATTTTTCAACCTGCTGTCTAACGCTTTTAAATTTACGCCTGGAGGAGGAAAAATAGCCATTAACCTTCAGCATAAAAAAGACCTGGTACAAGTCAGCATTACCGATACAGGAAGTGGCATTGCCCCCCAGTATCTGGAACAGTTGTTTGTCAACTATTTCCAGGTAGATGACCACAGTATACAGAATACAGGTTATGGAATTGGTCTGGCACTGGCAAAAACCATTACCGAGTTACACAAAGGTACAATTGAAGTGACCAGTAAACCAGCTACAGCAGATCAGCCTGGAAATACCTGTTTTAATATCACTCTATTAAATGGCTATGCACATTTCCCGAAAAACTACCTGATCCATCCATCGGAAGAAACAAGCCTTAGTCTTTCTGTTCCAGAAGAAAATCAATCTGATGATCATTCAGACTTTGTTCTCCAATTACCAGACAACAAAAGGTTCAAGATACTTATCGTGGAAGATAATCCGGAACTACAGCACCTGATTGGTGGTTCTCTTGATCACAGTTACCATATTCTATTTTCAGGTAATGGGCTCGAAGGCTGGAATACAGCTGTTGAAGAAATTCCTGACCTGATCATCAGTGATGTCATGATGCCGGAAATGGACGGTTTTACCCTTTGTGAACGCCTGAAAAACGATGAAAGGACCAACCATATTCCTGTTATCCTTCTAACAGCTAAAGCTGAGCAAACCGACCAGATCAGTGGTCTGACTTTAGGAGCAGACGTCTATTTGACCAAGCCATTTAGTACGAAGATCTTACAGTTAAATGTGCGTAACTTACTACAGGCCAGAGAAAATATCCGTTTAAAATACAATAAAGGTTATGTTCCGGAACCTAATAACCTGGATATAAACAATGTAGATGAACAATTTATTTCTAAACTTATTCTGATCATTGAAAATCATATGGAGGATGAAGATCTTGGAATAGAACTTCTGGCAGAAAAAATTGGTATGAGTTTACCGGTTCTCTATAAAAAACTCAAAGCCATCACCGGTTTGTCTGTGAACGATTTTTCAAAGTCTATACGTCTCAAAAAAGCAGCACAGCTCTTGCTTGAAAAAAGATATACCGTATATGAAATTGGTTATATGGTTGGCTTTTCAGACCGCAAATACTTTAGTAAAGAATTCAAGAGACAATTCGGAAAAACGCCAACGGACTATATTAAATGATGAAATATCACCCTAAATGTTTAGGATTTTACCCCATCCCGGTAAACTATTTATAATATTTTTGAGTTCATCCTTCGCTGACTTTAGGTCACGGCTGGTAAAGTTACTTTGGTTAGTAGTGTTTACATGGCACAGCTTCTATCGCTGTGTCATGTATTAATTCAATTAAAACCTGAAGGTTTGACCAATAATGACTTTTAGTCAACAGATATTTCTGCTAATTTAAATAGATTTGTAGGCTTTCAAAGCCCAAATTCAAATTCATGTATAAAAACCTATTTCTTTCCGTACTCTTATTTTGGAGCTTTCAACCTGTCTTTGCTCAAAAAGACTGGAAACTCAGTAAAGAAAAAGAAAACATTAAGATTTATACGGGGAATATTGACAACTCTAAGATTAAAGCTATTAAAGTAGAATGTGAATTTGACGCAAGAGCATCTGAGATTGTTGCACTGTTACTTGATGTAGAATCGGCTCCGGACTGGATCTACCATACTAAATCCTGTAAATTGGTAAAACGTGTCTCCCCTTCCGAGCTTTATTATTATTCTGAAGTAAGTGTACCCTGGCCCGTGGAAAACAGGGATTTTGTAGCACATTTGACCGTTAATCAAAATCTACATACTAAAGTGATCACCATCGACGGTCCCGCGGTAAGTGGACATGTCCCTATTAAAAAAGGTGTGGTCAGAATAAATAACTCTACAGGAAAATGGTTGATCATACCAGAATCGGATCATCACATCCGTGTGGAATATACGCTGCACGTAGATCCGGGAGGCGCTCTGCCAAGCTGGTTGGTGAATCTTTTTGCATCAGAGGGCCCGCTTCAAATTTTCAGAGCGCTTAAAGTTCAGTTGCAGAAACCTGTATATAAAAATGCCCGGTTTGCATTTATCAAAGACTAAAAAAAGGCACCATTTCAGTGCCTTTTTTTATAATTCTATCCCAGATGTGATCTAAGCATCCAGGCCATTTTTTCGTGAGTTTGAAGCAAACCAGTAATATAATCGCTAGTGCCCTCATCGTGAAATGCCTCACTGTAACCATCTATATTTTCACGCAAATGAATTAAAATGCTCTCGTGGTCTTCCAATAATTCTTTTATAAAGCTTGCACTGTCATTTTTACCTTTTGATTCTTCAGTAAGGTGAGTTAAAGCTAAATACTCTTTTAAAGATGCTGGTGGAAAATGCCCTAAAGTTCTGATCCTCTCCGCAACATCATCTACAATTTGCTCCAGTTCTCCGTATTGAGCTTCAAAAAAGAGATGTTTGCTATGAAAATCAGGCCCTACAACATTCCAATGTGCTTTTCTCGTTTTAGTGTAGAGTACAAATTCATCTGCAAGGATTTTACCAAGGGAGTGCGCAACAGCTGCAAGATTTTCTTCTTTAATACCAATATTCGCTTTCATATTTTTAAATTAAAATTAATGGATAACATTAAAATTGACGTACAACAATGTACCTATATCCTTTTTAATTTCAAAACCCCACAGGTTAAATTTACATTAGCATTAGACCTTATTAATTGGACTGTTTCTTTGCCCAGTCTAACCTTCGCTCATCAGGCGTTTGCGTAACTTTAAAATCTTCGAAAACAGCTTCAAATCCTTTGCCATCCGGACATGCACCTACTAATCCCACCATTACAGGACAGTTATCTTTAAACCAGCAAGTCCGGATCATCGTATATTTTTTATCATCCAGGGAATAGAAGATCTCAACCGCATCCAGTTTTCTTACCGCCTTCATCCAAATAGATTTTGGAGCTTTATCCAGTTCTACTACACTCCAGTCGCTCGTTTTATGGGTTACAACAGCACTTACGTTTTGCTTTCCGTTTACAAACTCAACGCCTGCCTTAATCCAATTTTCGTGGTCAATACGAAGCATAATCCCCATCTGGTCAAAAGTGGTTACATATGCACCGGTAATTTTTACTTTCACCTCAAACTCACCACCATAATTACCATAATAAAAAGGAGCATCATCAACAGTAAAACCATAATGGGAAATTCGCCAATAATCTGTCTTGGCAGGGACAAACATCTTAAATGTATTCTTATTTGGAATTTCCCATTTTTCAGGCTCATTAAACCAGTTCATCTTTTCAAGACTTTGCGCGGAAACATCTTTTGTTGCAAACAAAGCAAGCAATCCAGCAGCGGCTAATATTTTTTTTTTCATTCTCAATTCGTATTTGGTATTGATCATTTTTGTGTTTAATCAAAAATAAGCCACGCAAAGGTTCAATAGAAAGGATAAAAGTCACTTTTTAAATGTGACTTTTATCACACCTATATCTTCAAATACAAAAAATCCTGTTCATGAGGACAGCCGGCTTAGAGTTTCTCTGCTAACACCCAGGTAAGAAGCAATTAGAGTTTTTGAAACCCTGGTATGCAATGTGGGATACTGTGAAAGCAATTGTTTATAACGTTCCGCAGCACTGTGGCTTAGTAAGGCTAAAACACGTTTTTGTAAGGCCATATTTCCAGTTGTATATTTCTTCCGGAAAAAATATTCCATCTTTCGGGAAGTGGCACAAAGCCTTTCTTTACTTTCAAAAGAAATCGATAATGTTTCCGTATCCTCCAGACAATCCACATTCAGAGTAGCTGGAGTACCGTTATTAAAGGCATTGGGATCAGAAAACCACCATTCTTCCATGGCAAGTTGCAATATATGCTCTCTGCCCTCCGGATCTGTATAAGCCGATTTAACAATCCCCTTCACAACAAAATGTTCATGGCTGTTTACATCACCTGCTTGTACAATATACTGGTGTTTCCTGTATTTTCGCCTGGTAAAAAAGCTAATGGCATGTTGAAATTCCTCATCAGTTAGCTGTACAATCTGATGAATGTGTTCCCTCAATTTTATTTCCATATAAAATCAGATCTATAATTACCCAGGGAATTAACTAAGTAATTTATCTTTCGCTTCATCTGCAGTGGATAAGAAATTTATTAATCTGCCTTTATTACTCTCAAAGATAAAATCCCTGATACTTTTACCCGTATATTTTTCAAAATCTCCTACAATGGCAAGTCTCACTCTATAATTGGAAAATTTTTGTAATATTTCACCGGCAAGCCCCGTTTTCAAGTCAAAAAAAACAGGAGTTATATTACTTTCATAAATGATTATACTTTCAAAATCCTGGTAATACAAATCAACTAGCAATTGTAATCCTTCATCAGCATTATTTATTAAAACGGAATCTGAAATGACCTCAGCTAATTTGCGTTCTCCAATCCTATGTGTTTTTATATTCATAATCAAGCTTTATTATAATCACCTTTTGATAAAACCCAGTTAAATGGTTTTAAAGTTTTACTATCAATTGATGATTTATTGATAAAGATTAAATTTTAAACCGTAAGAGCCAAGTTAATTCCGAAATTTTATAATTTGCACAATGAAGTTTACCAGAATTGCCCCACATCCTGACCTTGAACCATTCATAGAATGCTATTGGATGATGCAGTCCAGGAACTCCACCCCAAAAATCGAAAAGATTGTTCCTGACGGATTTACCGAACTGATCTTTAATTACGGAGATGTATACAAATCAAAAATTAGCGGGCAGTGGCAATTACAATCACCAAATATATTTGCCGGACAGATCACCAGCTATTTCTACCTTGAAAATACGGGTTGGACTGGATCTTTTGCCATAAAACTAAAACCAGCCACATTAACTCAATTGTTTGGATTAAATATGGTTGATTACCTCGACCAAATAATTGACCTGGATAGTTTTCCTCATGTTCAGCTTGCCAATTTAAAAAATCATTTTTTACCTTTCGAAAATGAGCATAAACTCAAACAGGTGTTAGATGATCGTTTTCTGGAACTCTGTACAATACGGCAATAACAAATCATCCTATTTTTGAAAGAAAAAATACGATGACAGTCAAAAAACTACTTCTGCTTGTTCCATGCCTATGCATGTTGATCCTGAACAATGTTCAAGGGCAGGAAAGCCAAAAGCAAAAATTCAAAGCACTTGATTGGTTAGCTGGAAAATGGATCCGCACCAATGCCAGGCCAGGGCATTCAGGCTATGAAATCTGGGATAAAGTCTCGGATTTGAAACTCACCGGAAAAGGTGTAACACTTAAGGGAAATGATGTTACTTTCACAGAGAACCTCCAATTTATC
>Ga0163161_10000958_pt1 | contig 22166 bp, 20 predicted proteins | sample S45metaG_FD_129847 | JGI IMG/M metagenome (GOLD analysis project Ga0163161, IMG submission 129847) | Switchgrass rhizosphere microbial communities from Kellogg Biological Station, Michigan, USA - S4-5 metaG | ecosystem: Host-associated > Plants > Roots > Rhizosphere > Soil | place: USA... | reverse complement strand
GAGCGGTGGATGAGCGGTTTAAGTCGCACGCCTGGAAAGCGTGTGAGGGTTAATAGCCCTCCGCGGGTTCGAATCCCGCCTGCTCCGCCAGAGATTGATTGTTCGTAACCGTTCGCGAACATGCAGATAGCAAGAAGCCCAAGTCGCCACAAGCACTTGGGCTTTTTTGTGTTCCAGAGTGTCATATGACACGTTGCTTCATAGCTACCAGGGTCAAGCCACCGACGCTCTCGTCCAGCGGTACGATCCAAAGGTTTTACTTTCAAGCGCGAAATTTTCGCAAGGAGCCTCGATGGCCGGACAGATCTCAACGACGCCGCGTGACAAGACCTCCCTCGACAGGACGCTTCAAAAGAGCGAAGAAGTCGCTGCCGACGTGCAGCGGGCATCGGACAACCTGGCCGTGGTGAGCACGGTGCTCGAGCAGGAACTGCCTGACGAGATCCAGGTCGGCGAGGTGGCGCAGGCCATCGAGCACACGAGCCAGCTCGAAGAAAAGCTGGCCAAGTCCGCCGAGAAACTGGCCGAGGTGAATGCCGCGCTGAGCGAAGAAATCGAGAAGCGCCTCGAAGCGACCGCCGAGCGCGACGAGAGCCAGGCCCTGGCTGAAAAGCTCAAGGCAAAGCTCCGAACCAACGACTCGGACTGAATCAGCCCAGGAACTGCCTCCCTCGGTCCGTCGTCTCCCTTCTCCTACGCTGCGGCCACGTTCGGCACGCTACGCTATTGGTTCTCAAAGCGAAACCAAGGCATGGCCCTCATCACGTTCCTCGTCGAGGACAACAAGACCATCAGAGACAACCTGGTGCCGGCACTGGAAGACCTGGTGAACGGCCGGGTCGTCGGCTTTGCCGAGACCGAGTCGGATGCGCTGGCCTGGCTCGCGGTCCATCCCGATGACTGGCAACTCCTGATCGTCGACCTGTTCCTGAAAGAAGGCTCCGGCCTGGGCGTGCTGGCCGGCTGCAAGACCCGTTCGGAGTCCCAACGTGTCGTGGTGCTGAGCAACTACGTGACTGCGGACATCCGGGCCCGATGCGAGGCGCTCGGTGCCGACGCCGTGTTCGACAAGTCCCGGGATCTCGACGCCTTCATCGAATACTGCAACACCGACCGCCCCTCGGGCCTCGCCGAACTCTGACGCTGCCGCGATCGCCGCGCACATGAAAAAAGGGCCCGAAGGCCCTTTTCTTTTTCAGCAGACAAGCCGCGCGAATTGCGCGGCTGCCAATGCGCTTCAGCGCACCACGGCGATCTGCGTGCGCACGCCACCCTTGTACGTATACAAGGTCAGCGCGCCGTTCTTGATGTCGCCCTTTTCGTCGAAGGCGATCGGGCCGGTCACGCCCTTGTATTGCAGCTTGCCAACTTCAGGCAGGTACTTTTCCGGGTCCGACGAACCGGCCTTGACCATGGCTTCGGCCAGCACGTTGACCGCGTCATAGACGTACGGTGCATAGATCTGCACTTCGACGCCGTTCTTGGCCTTGAACTTGGCCTTGAAGTCTTCCAGCGGCTGCTTGAAGTCGCCGTCGACACCGCCAGCTTCAGCGCAGACCACCATGTCTTCGCCGATGGCATCGCCAGCCAGCTTCGGCAGTTCGCCGGTGCACAGGCCGTCGCCGCCCATGAACTTGACGTTCAGGCCGAGCTGCTTGACTTGCTTGAGCATCGGGCCGCCGACGGCGTCCATGCCACCGAAGAACAGGACGTCGGGCTTGGCAGCCTTCAGCTTGGTCAGGATGGCGTTGAAGTCGGTCGACTTGTCGGTGGTGAACTCGTGGCCCACGATGGTGCCGCCTGCGGCCTTGGCGGCCTTCTCGAATTCTTCGGCAACGCCTTGGCCATAAGCCGTGCGGTCGTCGATCACGGCGATGTTCTTGCCCTTGAGCGTGTCGACGGCGTACTTGCCGAGCGTGCCGCCCAGTTGCGTGTCGTCAGCCACCACGCGGAACGTGGTCTTGAAGCCCTGACGCGTGTACTTGGGGTTGGTTGCCGACGGCGAGACCTGCGGAATGCCGGCGTCGCTGTACAGCTTGGAAGCGGGAATGGTGGTGCCCGAATTCAGGTGACCGACCACGCCGTTGACCTTTTCGTCGACCAGCTTCTGGGCGACGGCCGTGCCTTGCTTCGGATCGCCGGCATCGTCTTCCGGCACCAGCACGAACTTGGCAACCTTGTCGCCGATCTTGAGGCCCTTGGCATTCAGGTCTTCGATGGCCATCTTGGCGCCGAACTCGTTGTCCTTGCCGAGGTGGGCAATGGGACCGCTGGTCGGGCCGACGTGACCGATCTTGACGACCAGTGCATCGGCAGGAGGTGCTGCGGGTGCGGGGGCAGCCGCCGTGGGCGCTGGCGTTGCAGCGGGTGCAGCAGCTTCTTCTTTCTTGCCGCAAGCCACCAGCGTGAGTGCAGCCAGTGCGACCGCAGTCCATTTCAATTGCATGGGAAACCTCCAGAACTTGGATGAAAACAATAAAAAACCGGTCGTGTGATCCGGGCGCGCAGACCTCGCAAGTTTCGCGCCGCAGACCAAAGGCACCCTCACGCCATTCCGACCTGCGGCGCAGTTTAGCCGAGGATTTATGCGCCGGAAGCTGGCGTAGACCCTGTGTTTTCGGAGAGTTCGGCGGCCATGGATTCGATCACCAACGCGCGCAAAACCGCCTCGATTTCACCGCGCAGGCGCGGCACCATGTCGTCGAGTTGCTGCTGGACCGCGGCGGACACTGCATCGCTCAATCGCTCTTCGAGAGAGAGGTCCACGCGCTGCAGAACGCGATGCAAAAGCTGCTCTTCGAGACTGACGATTTCAGCCTGCGTGAGCTGCACCGCGGGCGGCAGTGCGACCGCACTGGCGGGGTCTGGGTGTGGTGCCGGCGCATCGGCCGGCTCGGGACTCGCGGGCTCCGCGGGAACATCGAGCACCGTGGTCAGGGTGGGGACGAACCGGGGCGGCGTGCGCAGCGTGCTGGCCATATCAGGAAGCGCTCCTTGCGAAGTCGTGCGGCTGGATGGTGTAGCCGCGATCGGCGTAATGGCGCCAGCGCGAGCGGCCGACCTGCCGGTCGTTGGCCTCGTCGCTCACGATGTCGATCAGGCGCTCGAAGCGCTCGAAACCGGCGGGCACTTCGAGGCCCAGGTTCACCAGCATCTCGCGGTGCGGCAGCGATGCCGCATCGGCACCATCGGACGAAAGAATCACCGGCGAGCGGGCCACCACGTGGGCCTGCGCATCGCTTCTGCAATGCGCGACGAAGTCGACGGGCGACAGTTGCCAGAGCGCCGCATCGACCACGTCGAGCGCCTCTGCATCGCCGACCACCACCACCCGCAGGCCACGTGCATTCACGGCCTTGCGAACGAGCCGGCAAGCGTAGTTCAGCTTGTCGGGCGCGTTGAAGTGAAAGCCGATTTCCGTCACTTCGGGGACTTCACCTTGCGTGCCGGGACCTTCGGCTCCGCCTTTGTCTTGGCCTTGGAGGTGACGGTGGCGGCCTTGTCGGCCGCGCGCGTCGTCAGGTAGGACACCAGCAGCCCCACGGGCCGGCCGGTCGAGCCCTTGGCCGCCCCGCTCTTCCATGCGGTGCCTGCGATGTCCAGGTGCGCCCAGGGGAAGTCGCCGACGAAGCGCTGCAGGAACTTGGCCGCGACGACCGCACCGCCAGCACGCCCGCCGATGTTGGCCACGTCGGCGAAGTTGCTCTTGAGGCCTTCGGCGTAGTCGTCGTCGAGCGGCAGGCGCCAGCAGCGATCCTGCGACTGCTCGCCGGCCGCCTGCAGCGCCCCGGCCAGCGTCTCGTCGCTCGCAAAGAGGCCGCTGCGCACGCCACCGAGCGCGATCACGCAGGCGCCGGTGAGCGTGGCGATGTCGATCACCGCCGCCGGCTCGAAGCGTTTGGCATAGGTCAGCGCATCGCACAGGATGAGCCGGCCCTCGGCGTCGGTGTTGAGCACCTCGATGGTCTGCCCGCTCATGCTGGTGACCACGTCGCCGGGCTTCACGGCCTTGCCGTCGTTCATGTTCTCGCACGAGGGAATGAGGCCGACCACGTTGATCGCCGGCTGGATCTCGCCGAGCGCGCGGAAGGTGCCCAGCACGCTCGCCGCGCCGCACATGTCGAACTTCATCTCGTCCATCTCGGCCGCGGGCTTGAGCGAAACGCCGCCGGTGTCGAAGGTGATGCCCTTGCCGACCAGCACCACCGGCGCCTGGTCCTTGGGTGCGCCCTGGTAGCGCAGCACGATGAAGCGCAGCGGCTCGGACGAGCCCTGCGCCACCGCGGCGAAGGAGCCCATGCCCAGCTTCTCGACTTCCTTGGGCCCGAGCACCTCGCACTTGATATTGGAGAGCCTGCCCAGTTCTTTGGCGGCCTCGGCCAGCAACGTGGGCGTGGCGTGGTTGGCGGGACGGTTGCCCCATTCCTTGGCCAGCTCGACGCCCAGCACGGTGGCGCGGGCCTCGTCGAAGGCATTGTTTGCGCCGGCCGCGTCGGCCACGCCGACGGTCAGGTGGCGGATGCTGCGCGCCTCCGCCTTCGGCTTGGTCGTTGTGTAGACATAGCTGGCATCGGCCGCCGCCGTGACGGCACTGGCCACTGCGGCGCCGTCGGCCGGCTGGGCAAAGACGACAACGGCTCGCTTGGGCCGATGGGCCTTGGCCGCGTTGACCGCCGCGAGCACGCCGCTGCGCACCGACGCGGGCTTGCCGTCGCCGATGGCCGCGAGCACGACGCGGGAGGCCACGACGTCGTCGGGACGGTAGAGTGAGAGGAGCTTGCCGGCCTTGTCGGGCAGATCGCCGGCCTTGCGGGCACTTGCTGCCAGCACGGAAAGAGAGTCTTTGGAGGCGATGGGCGCGCTGCCGACGAGCACGATGAGGACGTCGGATTTTTCGGCTGCGGCCTGTGCGATGGTGAGGGGCTTGAGTTGAAAGTCCATAATCCTTTTTTTCCTCGAACGATGTTATTCCATTCTTCCCTACGCAAGGAGCTGTCGCGCAGCTTCGGAGCGACCCTCGTGGTTCTGGTCACCATCGTGATGACCATGATGCTCATCCGTACCCTCGGGCTCGCGTCCAAGGGCAGTGTGAACCCGCAAGAGGTGTTCCTGGTGATGGCCTATACGGTGCTCGGCTACATGCCGACCATCCTGAGCCTGAGCCTGTTCATCGCCATCGTCGGCACCCTCTCGCGCATGTACCGCGACAGCGAGATGGTCATCTGGTTCTCCAGCGGCCGGGGCCTGGCGGACTTCGTGGAGCCGCTGTTCCGCTTCGCCTGGCCGGTGCTGATCCTGATCGCCGTGATGGCGCTGGTGGGCTGGCCGTGGGCCAACTCGCAGACCATGGGCATGCGCCAGCAATACGAGCAGCGCAGCGACATCGAACGCGTCACGCCCGGCGAGTTCCGTGAATCGTCGGGCCGCATGCGCGTCTTCTTCATCGACAAGGACACGCCGGACGGCGCCACCGCCACCAACGTCTTTATCTGGGCCATCGAACGCGGCCTGCAGATCACGACCTCGGCGCGCAGCGGCCGCATCGAGGATGTGGGCCCCAACCGCTTCCTGATGCTGAGCAACGGCCAGCGCCTGGAGCGCCCGCTGCTGCCGACCTCGGGCCTCAAGATCAGCGAATTCAAGACCTACGGCACCCGCGCCGGCGGCAGCTCCGACGCCACCGCCAACACCACCCCGCCGCGCGCGCGCACCACGCTGTCGCTGCTGCGCGACCGCAGCACCGCGGCACTCGGCGAACTGGGCTGGCGCGTCGGCATGCTGCTGGCCGCCATCAACTTCGTGCTGCTGGCGCTGACGGTCTCGAGCGTCAATCCGCGTGTGGGCCGCAGCGGCAACCTGCTGTTCGCGCTGTTCGCGTTCGTCATCTACTACAACCTGCTGAACCTGGGACAGAGCTGGATCAGCTCCGGCCGCTACGGCATGGGCACCTTCATGCTCATGCTGCACGGCGGCGTCTTCCTCATCGGCGTGGCATGGCTCGGCCTGCGCAACAACAACTGGGGCCGCCGCAATCCCCCCGGGCGCGTGATCGCCGGCGGCCTGGCGACCCCGCAGCCTTCCAAGATCGACCCGACCACGTGAAAACCATCCGACGCCTGATCTATGTCGAGGCACTGAAGGCGGTGGCCTTCGTGACGCTCGGCTTCCTGTGCCTGTTCTTCTTCTTCGACTTCGTCGACGAACTGCAATCCGTCGGCAAGCCCGAAAGCCTCGCCTACGGTCCGATGCAGGCGCTGATCTACGTGACGCTGCTGGTTCCGAGCCACCTCTACGAACTGCTGCCCATCACCGTGCTGATCGGCTGCATCTTCGTGATGGCGCGCCTCGCGCAGAGCTCCGAATACACCATCCTGCGCACCAGCGGCCTCGGGCCGTGGCGGGCGTTGCGCACGCTCCTCCTGCTCGGCGTGGGCTTCGTCATCCTCACTTTTGCCGTGGGCGACTACATCGCGCCGCTGTCGGAGCGCACCGGGCAGTTGCTCAAGTCACGCTACCAGGGCACCTACTCGCTGGTGGGCAACACCGGCGCCTGGCTCAAGGAGAAGCGCGACAACGTGTCATATGCCGTGAACGTGCTGTCTATCTCGCGCGACGGCTCGCTCAAGAACGCGCGCATCTTCGAGTTCGACGCCAACGGCTATGTGAGCAAGCAGCTGGTCGTCAAGTCCGCCCGCATCCTCGACGGGCACTGGGCGCTGGCGGACATCGAGAAGCAGGACTACGACACGCGCAGCGCAGCCGACAAGGCCCGCATCGTCACCACCGAGATCCCGCAGATGGACTGGCCGACTTCGCTGACGGCCGAAATGGTGTCGGTGGCGCTGCTGCGGCCGGACCGCATGAGCACCATCGACCTGTTCGACTACATCCGTCACCTCGATGCCAACGGCCAGACCGCGCAGCGCTACGAAATCGAGTTCTGGCGCAAGGTGTTCTATCCGCTGTCGTGCCTGGTGATGGTGGTGCTCGCCCTGCCCTTCGCCTACCTGCACTTCCGGCAGGCCGGCATCACGACCTACGTGTTCGGCGGCGTGATGATCGGCATCAGCTTCTTCCTGCTGAACAACGTGTTCGGCTACCTCGGCAACCTCAGCAACTGGTCGCCATGGCTCACGGCAGCGGCGCCAGGACTTATCTACTCGGTGATGTCGTTGACGGCCTTCAGTTGGCTGGTTCTTCGAAGATGACCATGGCGGCTGAAATGCGCGGCATCGTGCTGCTGGCACACGGTTCGCGCGACGAGCGCTGGCGCGAACCCATCGAGGCAGTGGCCGCGCGGGTTCTGAAAGACGACCCCGCAGCCCACGTCGTGTGCGCATACATGGAACTGGCCACGCCGGATCTCCATTCGGCCGCAGCCGGCCTGATTGCCGATGGCGCCACCGCCATCCGCGTCGTTCCCCTGTTCCTCGGCATGGGCAAGCATGCCCGCGAAGATTTGCCGCTTCAGCTCGACGCCCTCCGCAAGGCGTGGCCGCATGTCGATTTCTCTCTCGCCCGCATCGTCGGCGAGGAGGCCGAATTGATCGAATTGCTGGCCAGAATTGCGGCCAAATCCTGAGACCCGGCAATTTCGATAGATTGCGAAGGCATAATGAATTCCGCAATAAGACGGAATTTGATATGAATCTGCACCAATTCAAGTTTGTTCAGGAAGCCGTGCGGCGCAACCTGAACCTCACCGAGGCCGCCAAGGCGCTCCACACCTCGCAGCCTGGCGTCTCCAAGGCGATCATCGAACTCGAAGAAGAGCTGGGCGTCGAGATCTTCGCTCGCCACGGCAAGCGCCTCAAACGCGTGACCGAGCCGGGCCAGCACGTCATTGCCAGCATCGAACTGATCATGCGCGAGGTCGGAAACCTCAAGCGCATCGGCGAACAGTTCAGCGCGCAGGACAGCGGCACCCTCTCCATCGCCACCACCCACACCCAGGCGCGCTACGTGCTGCCGGTGCCCGTGGCCAACCTGCGCGAGGCTTATCCGAAGGTCAACGTGAGCCTGCACCAGGGCTCGCCCGATCAGGTCGCGCGCATGGTGATCGACGAGATCGCCGAGATCGGCATCGCCACCGAATCGCTCGATGGCTACGCCGAACTCGTGACCCTGCCCTGCTACGAATGGCAGCACGTGCTGGTGCTGCCGAAGGACCATCCGCTGGCCGCCAAGGAGCGCATTTCGCTTGAGGACCTCGCGCTCGAGCCGATCATCACCTACCACCCGTCGTTCACCGGCCGCACGCGCATCGACCACGCGTTCGCGCAGAAGAAGCTCACGCCGCGCATCGCGCTCGAAGCGATCGATTCCGACGTGATCAAGACCTACGTGCGCCTAGGCCTGGGCGTGGGCATCGTGGCCGAGATGGCGGTGCGTGACGAATCGAATGCCGACCTCGTGGTGCGCCCGATGGGCCATGTGTTCGGCCAGAATATTGCCCGTGTCGCGTTCAAGCGCAGCGCGTACCTGCGCAACTTCGTCTTCAAGTTCGCCGAACTGCTGAGCGACCGGCTCGACCGCAACCTGATCGCCAAGGCCCTGAGCGGCCACCAACAAGACTACGAGCTATGAGTACTGTGCTTTCCCCACGCACGCCCGAAATCACGACCAAGCTGCCGGCTGTCGGCACCACCATCTTCACGGTCATGTCGGCGCTGGCCGCCGAGAAGAACGCGGTCAACCTCGGGCAGGGATTTCCGGATTTCCACTGCGATCCGAAACTGCTCGAAGACGTGACGGCCGCCATGGCCGCGGGCCATAACCAGTACCCGCCGATGCCGGGCATTCCGGCGCTGCGCGATGCCATTGCGGCCAAGATTTCCGCGCTCTACGGCCACAGCTACAACGCTGGCACCGAGATCACCGTCACGGCGGGCGCGACGCAGGCCATCATCACCGCCATCCTCGCCATCGTGCGGCCGGGCGACGAAGTGATCGTGCTGGAGCCCTGCTACGACAGCTACGTGCCCAACATCGAGCTGGCCGGCGGCAGCGTGGTGCGCGTGCCGCTCGTGCCCGGCACCTTCCGCCCCGACTTCGACAAGATCGCCGCGGCGATGAGCCCGCGCACCCGCGCGATCATCATCAACACGCCGCACAACCCGAGCGCCACGGTCTGGACCGAGGCCGAGATGCGCAAGCTCGAAGAACTGCTCGCCCCGACCGACGTGTTCGTGATTGCCGACGAGGTCTACGAGCACATGGTGTTCGATGCCGCTCGCCACGAAAGCGTGGCCCGGTTCCCGGGTCTTGCGGCGCGCAGCTTCATCGTCAGCAGCTTCGGCAAGACCTACCACGTGACCGGCTGGAAGGTCGGCTACGTGGCCGCGCCCGCGCCGCTGATGGCCGAGTTTCGCAAGGTGCACCAGTTCAACGTGTTCACCGTCAACACGCCGATGCAGCACGCGCTCGCGCAGTACATGGCCGAGCCGAAGCCGTATCTCGAACTGCCGGCCTTTTATCAGCGCAAGCGCGACCTGTTCGCCGCGGGCCTGGCAGAGAAGACGCGCTTCAGGCTGCTGCGCAGCGAGGGCAGCTACTTCCAGTGCGTGGACATCTCGGCCGTGAGCGATCTCTCCGAAGCCGACTTCTGCCTGTGGCTCACCCGCGAGATCGGCGTGGCCGCCATTCCGCTGTCGGCGTTCTACGGCAACGGCTTCGACCAGCGCGTGGTGCGCTTCTGTTTCGCCAAGAAGGACGAGACGCTGGTCGCGGCGCTGGACCGGCTCGCGAAGCTCTGACAGCGGCCACGAGGATCCAGGCGCCGCGATGACGATGAACCGGCCCCGTTGGATCCTGCTGGCGCTGGGCTTCTCGTTCTTCATCGTTGGCGTGGCCGACGCCTTCATGCCGCCGCTGCGCGGCAAGGGCTACAGCGTGCTCGACGTGGCGCACGCAATCCTGATCTCGGCGCTCTGCTACACATGGTGCCGCGCCGAGGGCGTCGCACGCGGCGTGATCCCGCCCGGCCGCTCGGCGCTGCTCGCGGGCATGTTTCCGCTGCTGGGCATTCCGGTCTATTTCTTTCGCACCCGTCCCTGGCGGCGGGCGCTGGTGTCCACGCTCTGGGCGGTAGGTTTCCTGGCGATGGGCCTCGTCCTGGCCGCCGTGGGCACCCTGTTGAGCGAGCTGGTGCGAAGCTGAAAGGCACCTCCAATGAACTCCGCCCGCATCATCAAATTCGTCTTCGGCCTCGTCGGCGTGCTGATGCTCATCGGCGCCGTGCTGCTCTACCAGAACACCACGAAGTTCATCGCTTCGGCCAGCCGGGCGCAAGGCGAGGTGATCGATCTGCTGCGCGTGGAGAGTTCGCGCCGCAACAGCTCGGACACATGGCGCCCGATGGTGCACTTCAAGCTGCCGTCCGGCGAAATCGTCGAGTTCACGCCCTCGAGCAGCAGCAGCCCGCCCGCCTACGACAAGGGAGAGGTCGTGGGCGTGTTCTTCGATCCCGCCGATCCGAAGGACGCCCGGCTCGACGGCTTCTTCGACCTCTGGGGCGGCGCAGCCATCGTCGGCGGGCTGGGTGCCGTGTTCCTGGCGTTTGCCATCGGCATGCACTTCCTGCTCTCCGACGAAGCAAGCGCCAGGCGCCGACGCCCACGGTAGGACAGCCCTGACCGCCGAAGGGGCGGCTCTCCGGCGCCTCGCGCGCCCCGGGACGATGAGCATCAAGGCTCGTTACAACAAACATCCCAGGAGAAACCCATGTCCCTCTCGTTCATTCTGCTCATCGTTCTGATCCTGATACTGGTCGGCGCGCTGCCGAGCTGGGGCTACAGCCGGTCCTGGGGCTACGGACCCAGCGGCGGCGTCGGCCTCATCGTGCTGATCGTCGTCATCCTGGTGCTGATGGGCCGCATATAGCGCCCGCCTTGCACTGAAAAGAAGCCCGCTTTGCAGCGGGCTTTTTCATGCCTGCAGTTGGGCCCAGGCCTTGTCCAGCCGCTTGACGCTCACCGGCTGCGGCGTGCGCAATTCCTGGGCAAAGAAGCTCACGCGAAGCTCCTCGAGCAGCCAGCGGAATTCGAGCATGCGGTCGTCCACCACGCCCTTGCGCTCGGTCACGAGGCGCCAGTAGCGCTGCTCCTGCGGACGAAGTTCGGCGAGCTTCGAGGCATCGCGCGCGGGGTCGGCGCGCAGCTTGTCCAGGCGCAGCACGATGGCCTTCAGGTAGCGCGCGAAGTGCTGCAGTTGCGTCCATGGCGAATCGGCGATGAAGCGCTTGCCGACGAGCTTCTGCAGTTGCTGCGCGGCGTCCTGCACGGCCTCGGGCTGGATCTTCGTGTCCTTGATCTTGCGCGCGGCTGCGGCGTACTCGACAAGGATGGTCGACGCGAGCCGCGCCACCTCATTCGCGATCAGCGTGAGCCGCCCGCGCCCCTCTTCCAGCCGGCGCTTGAAGGCGAACTCATCGGTCGGCAGCGGCTCCTGCAGGAAGGCGCGGTCGATGGCCACGTCGATGATCTGCGCGCGCAGTTCCTCGGAGGTGCCGAGCGGCATGTAGGCCACGGCCATCTTCTGCAGATCGGGGATGTTCTTCTCGAGGTACTTGAGCGCGTCCTTCAACTGAAATGCGAACAGGCGGCGCAGGCCCGCGCGGTGCTTCGCGGCAGCCACGGCGGGTTCGTCGAACACCTCGATCGTCACCGCATCGCCTTCGTCGCGCAGCGCGGGGAAGCCGATGAGCGACTGCGATCCGCGCCGCACCTCCATCAGCTCCGGCAGCTCGCCGAAAGTCCAGGCCGTGTAGCGCTGGCCGGCGGGCAACGCGGGCGTGGCTTTCTCGGGCGCTGCGCTCTTCGCAGGCGCTTTGCCTTCGTCCGCAGCCGAAGCCTTCGGCGCGGGCGATGCCTTCACATTCAGCCCCGCGAGCGCCTGGAAGGCGCCGCGCGCCTGCGCGCCCAGCTCGGCCTTCAGCGCGCCGAGATTGCGCCCCATGCCCAGCTGACGGCCGTGCTCGTCGACGATCCGCAGGTTCATGAACAGGTGCGGCGGCAGCATGTCGAGCTTGAAGTCGGCGCGCTTCACGTCGATGCTGGTCATGTCGCGCACGCGCTTGAGCAGCACGTCGGTGAGCGAACCGCTGCCGAACAGTTCGGGCACCGAAAGCGCCTCGGCCAGCTTCGTCGCCGATTCGGGCAGCGGCACCAGCCGCGAACGCGGGCGCTGCGGCAGGCTCTTGATCAGGGCCTGGATCTTGTCCTTGAGCATGCCGGTCACGAGCCATTCGCAGCGCTCTTCGCTCACCTGGTTGAGGACGAAGAGCGGCACGCTGACCGTGAGGCCATCCTTCGCATCGCCGGGTTCGTGCAGATACGCCGCGGCGCAATCGACGCCGCCCAGGCGCAGCGTCGGCGGGAACGACTGCGTCGTGATGCCAGCCGCCTGGTGGCGCATCAGCTCGTCGCGCGTGAGATACAGGAGGCGCGGCTGCTCCCTGGAGGCATGGCGATACCAGTTCTCGAAGGTGATGCCGCTCGCCACGTCGGCGGGCAGTTGCGCGTCGTAGAACGCGAAGATCAGCTCTTCATCGACCAGCACGTCCTGCCGGCGCGCCTTGTGCTCCAGGCCTTCGACCTCGCGCACCAGCTTGCGATTGGCGGTGAGGAACGGGAACTTGCTTTCCCATTGCCCGGCGACCAGTGCTTCGCGAATGAATATCTCTCGCGCAGCCACCGGATCGACCTTGGTGAAGTCGACGCGCCGCCCGCTGTACACCACGAGGCCGTACAGCGTCGCGCGCTCCAGCGCCGAGACCTGCGCGCCCTTCTTCTCCCAGTGCGGATCGAGCAACTGCTTCTTCAGCAGATGCCCCGCCACCTGTTCAAGCCACTGCGGCTCGATGTTGGCGATGCCGCGGCCGAAGAGCCGCGTGGTCTCGACCAGCTCGGCCGCGACGATCCAGCGGCCGGGCTTCTTCTTCAGGTGCGCGCCCGGATGCTTGTAGAACTTGATGCCGCGCGCACCGAGATAAGCCTCGTCGTCCTCAAGCTTCCAGCCGACGTTGCCCAGCAGGCCCGCGAGCATCGACAGATGCAGCGGCTCGTAGCCGGCCGGCTCCACGTTGATGCGCCACTTGTGCTCGGTGACCACGGTGAGCAGCTGCGAGTGAATGTCGCGCCATTCGCGCACGCGGCGGATGTTGATGAAGTTCTGGCGGAGCAACTGCTCGTACTGGCGATTGCTGAGCTTGTGCGTGTCGCCATGTCCGCCGCGCGCATCGGCGATCCACTTCCACAGGCGCAGGTACCCGCTGAACTCGCTCTTCTCGTCGTCGAACTTCGAATGCGCCTGGTCGGCTTGCTGCTGCGCTTCCATCGGGCGGTCGCGCACATCCTGCACGCTGAGGGCGGAGGCGATGACCAGCACTTCCTCGAGCGCACCGCGCGTGCGGGCTTCGAGAATCATCCGGCCGACGCGCGGATCGAGCGGGAGCTTGGCGAGTTCGGCGCCAGTGGCGGTGAGCTCGTTCGCGTCGTCGACCGCGCCGAGTTCGTTGAGCAGCTGGTAGCCGTCGGCAATCGCGCGCGGCGACGGCGCTTCGAGGAACGGAAACTGCGCCACGTCGCCCAGCCGCAGCGACTTCATCCGCAGGATCACGCCCGCGAGCGAGGAGCGCAGGATTTCCGGATCGGTGAAGCGCGGGCGGCCTTGGAAATCCTTCTCGTCGTACAGCCGGATGCAGATGCCGTTCGCCACGCGGCCGCAGCGGCCCGCGCGCTGGTTGGCCGCGGCCTGGCTGATCGGCTCGACCAGCAATTGCTCGACCTTGCTGCGGAAGCTGTAGCGCTTGACGCGCGCCGTGCCGGTGTCGATGACGTAGCGGGTGCCCGGCACCGTGAGCGAGGTTTCGGCCACGTTGGTGGCGAGCACGATGCGGCGGCCGGTGTGGCTGTCGAAGATGCGGTCCTGCTCGGGGCCCGAGAGCCGCGCGAACAGCGGCAGCACTTCGGCATTGCGGAACAGCGGCTGGTGGCTCAGATGGCGGCGCAGGTGGTCGGCGGCCTCGCGGATCTCGCGCTCGCCGGGCAGGAAGACGAGGATGTCGCCCGCGTTGTGCGGATCGCGCCAGAGTTCGTCGACGCCATCGGCGATCGCGTCGTTCATGTCGTGCTCGCGCGACTCCTCGAAGGGGCGGTAGCGCTGCTCGACCGGGAAGGTGCGGCCCGAGACGTAGATGATGGGCGCCGGTCCCTTCGAGGATGCGAAATGCTGCGCGAAGCGGTCGGCGTCGATGGTTGCCGAGGTCACGATCACCTTCAGGTCGGGACGGCGCGGAAGGATCTCGCGCAGGTAGCCGAGCAGGAAGTCGATGTTCAGCGAACGCTCGTGGGCCTCGTCGATGATGAGCGTGTCGTAGGCCTTGAGCAGCGGATCGGTCTGCGTCTCTGCGAGCAGGATGCCGTCGGTCATGAGCTTGACCGAGGCGTCGCGGCTCAGACGATCTTGAAAGCGCACCTTGAAGCCGACCACGTCGCCCAGCGGCGTCTTCAGCTCTTCGGCGATGCGCTTGGCGACCGAGCTTGCGGCAATGCGTCGCGGCTGCGTATGGCCGATGAGCCGGCCCTTGCCCGGCTCGGCGTTGATCTTGCCGCGGCCGAGCGCCAGCGCGATCTTGGGCAACTGCGTGGTCTTGCCCGAGCCGGTTTCACCACAGACGATCACGACCTGGTTCGCCTGGATGGCGGCCATGATTTCGTCGCGCCTGCCGGAGACGGGAAGCGATTCGGGGAACTCGATGCGCAAGGGGGCGGAGGGTGTCGTGGTCGTCAAGGGAAAGCAGTCGTCGGGGCGCGCGGCGGGCAAACCGTCGATTATCGGCGCGCACCGCGGCTGTTGCACAGCTTCCACAGTGCGGCGTGCCGGTGCAACGCGCGGCGTAAATAGTCTTTACTCTACCGCAACCCCTCGCTAGGATCGCGTCCATGTCCTTCCTTGCCCTCACCCCTTTGCGCAGCCGCTGCGCACGCCATGCGCTCCCAACGCATGGCCGGGTCAGGTTGCTCCGCCCGGCCTGAGGCCCGCGCCACTTCTTTCGAGTCGCGCGCTTCAGCCTCAGAAGCGCAGCAACCGCCCCTTCACAGCGTCTGCCTGCCGCTCCCTCATTGCGAGGGGGTGGTCGCTTTTTCGTACCTGTTTCATTCAAAGAAATCATTCCATGTCCACCGACATCCATTCCGAACTGCATGCCGAGCTTGCCGACCGCACGAAGCACCTGCAGACCGTCGCCCGATCGCTGAAGGAAGAACTCTTCGACATCGACGACATCATCGATCGCGTGATCGAATCGCTGCGCGCCTGGTATGTGCTGCCGCAGCTCATCAGCCGCCCTGTCATCGTCTGCCTCTGGGGCCTGACCGGCACCGGCAAGACGCAGCTGGTGCGCAAGCTCGCCCAGCACCTGGGCTTCTACGACCGTTTCATCGAAGTGCAGATGGACGGCTTCAGCCACGGTTCCGGCCACCACAGCCGCGGCTCGATCTCGGCCATGCTGGCCGAGTCGGGCATCGTCGAGGGCACACCGGGCATTCTGGTGCTCGACGAGTTCCAGCGTTTTCGCACCGTGGACGGCAACGGCCATGACGCCAAGGTCGAGCGCTACCAGGACGTGTGGGCGCTGCTGTCCGACGGCCGCCTGCCGCCAGCGCTGTCGATGCTCGGCGAGATCGAGTCCTCGCTCGCCTACGCCGAGTACGAGCAGGACCGCGACGGCCCCGCCGACAAGAAGAAGCTCAAGAAGCGCAAGCTGCACCTCTCGCCCTGGGAGGCGCGCGAGGTCAAGCGCTGCCTGAAGCTGCCCGAGACCCTGCTGCAGATCATGGCCTGGAAGCCCGCCGAGGTGCATGCGCGCCTGCGCGCCTTCCGCGACACGCAGCAGGGCTGGGAGACCGACTACAGCAAGCTGCTGGTGTTCGTCTCGGGCAACCTGGACGAGATGTACGCCGAGACCGCCCATCGCGTCGAAGACTGCGACACCGACGCCGACATCTTCCACGCGCTCACGCAGAAGCTCTCGGTCATCGACGTGAAGAAGGCGCTTGCCAATCGCTTCCGTCCCGAGCAGATCGCGCGCCTGGGCAACAACCATGTGATCTACCCATCGTTCAACCGCGCGACCTACGTGCAGCTGATCCTGTCGATCTGCGACCGCTATGTGAGCGAGATCCAGGAGAGCTCCGGTGTGCGCTTCGTGCTCGACGCGGGCGTTTACGAGCAGATCTACGCCAACGCCGTGTTCCCGGCGCAGGGCACGCGCCCGTTGTTCTCGTCGATCCACGCGATCCTGAGCGCGACGCTGGTCAACGCGGCGCTGTGGGCGCTGGAGCGCGGCGCGGACGACGCCGAGCCGGTGTGGCTCTCGCTGGACGCTAGCGTGCCGTGCATCGTGGCGAAGTACCGCAAGGCACGCCGCCAGTTCCCGGTCACGCTCGAGCTCAATCGACTGAAGCAGCGTTCGAGCGAGGACTTCCGCGCCCTGCTCGCGGTGCACGAGGCGGGCCACGGCGTGATCTACGGCGTGCTCTTCGGCCGCGCGCCGCAGGAGATCAAGATCAACGTGGCCTCGTTCGAGGGCGGCTACAACAGCTACGAGCAGCGCAAGGCCTGGTCGAAGGAGAACCTGCGCGACCGCATCTGCGTGAGCCTCGCAGGCCGCGCCGCCGAGCAGATGGTGTTCGGCGGCGAAGCCTGCACTTCGGGTGCCTCGCAGGACTTCATGCAGGCCACCGCGAACGCCGCGCAATACGTGCGCCACTACGCCTTCGGCTCGCGCTTCAGCCGCACCGACATCGCGAACGACGCCAACGACGACCTGAACACCGATGTCGATGCGACAAACCCCGAGATCGAGGCGCTGCTCACGCAGGAGCACGCACGCGCGCTCGCGTTGCTCGAAACGCACACGGCCGCGCTGATGGCGGTGGTCGATGCGCTCATGCGCGAAGGCTCCATCGCGCCGGCCGAGCTGGCCGCCCTGCTCGACCTGCGCGCCACACCGGCGGGTGAGTCGACCGACGCCTACGCGGCGCTGCTCGCGACCTTCCGCGCCAGCAAGGCGGACGTGCTGCAGCCGGCGGCCGACGAAGGCCGCGGCGCGGGTCCGCCCACCGTTGCCGCCCGCGTGCTGCGCGCATTGGCCTGAGCCGTACGAAATGCCTTCCAAGAATGCACAATCACGCCCCATGTCCACCGTCTTCAATTTCACCTTCGTGCCCTGGTTCCGCTCGGTCGCGCCCTACATCCACACGCACCGCGGTAAGACTTTCGTGGTTGCCCTCGCTGGCGAGGCGATCGCGGCCGGCAAGCTGCAGAACATCGCGCAAGACCTGGCGCTGATCCAGAGCATGGGCGTGAAGATCGTGCTGGTGCACGGCTTCCGCCCGCAGGTCAACGAGCAGTTGGCGGCCAAGGGCCACGAGGCGCAGTACTCGCATGGCATCCGCATCACCGATGCGGTGGCGCTCGACTCGGCCCAGGAAGCCGCCGGCCAGTTGCGCTACGAGATCGAAGCGGCCTTCAGCCAGGGCCTGCCGAACACGCCGATGGCCGGCTCGACGGTGCGGGTGATCTCGGGCAACTTCATCACCGCGCGCCCCGTGGGCGTGGTCGATGGCGTGGACTTCAAGCATTCGGGCCTCGTGCGCAAGGTCGATGCATCCGGCATCCGCCGCACGCTCGATTTCGGCGCGATGGTGCTCATGTCGCCCTTCGGCTTCTCGCCCACCGGCGAAGCCTTCAACCTGACGATGGAAGAGGTCGCCACCAGCGTTGCCATTTCCATCCAGGCCGACAAGCTGATCTTCCTGACCGAGATTCCGGGCATCCGCATCGACAGCGAACTGCCCGAAAGCGAAGACAACCCGATCGACACCGAACTGCCGCTGGACGCCGCCGAGAAGCTGCTCGCTTCCCTGCCCCCCGCGCAGAAACCCACCGACACCGCGTTCTATCTGCAGCACTGCGTGAAAGCCTGCAAGGCCGGCGTCGAGCGCAACCACATCCTGCCGTTCGCGCTCGACGGCTCGCTCCTGCTGGAGGTGTACGTGCACGACGGCGTCGGCACCATGGTGATCGACGAGAAACTCGAGAGCCTGCGCGAAGCCACCGTGGACGACATCGGCGGCATCCTGCAACTGATCGAGCCCTTTGAGCGCGACGGCACGCTGGTCAAGCGCGACCGCACCGAGATCGAGCGCGACGTGGGCCACTACACGGTGATCGAGCACGACGGCGTGATCTTCGGCTGCGCGGCGCTGTACCCGTACCCCGAGGCAAAGACGGCCGAGATGGCCGCGCTGACCGTCTCGCCGCTCTCGCAGTCGCAAGGCGACGGCGAACGCATCCTCAAGCGCATCGAGCACCGCGCGAAGTCGATGGGCCTGGAAAGCATCTTCGTGCTCACCACGCGCACGATGCACTGGTTCCTCAAGCGCGGCTTCCAGCAGGTCAACCCCGACTGGCTGCCCGAAGCCCGCAAGCGCAAGTACAACTGGGACCGCAAGAGCATGGTCCTGGTCAAGAAGATCTGAAGCACACCCAGACGGAGACACCCCTGATGACGTTCGCTACCGCCCTGCTGTTCGCCATCGTGGCCTTCGCCGCCATCGCCACGCCCGGGCCCACCGTGCTGCTGGCGCTGAGCAACGGCTCGCGCCACGGCGTGCGCCGGGCGCTGCCGGGCATGCTCGGCGCGGTGCTGTCGGACTTCGTGCTGGTCGGTGCCGTAGCGCTCGGGCTCGGCGCGCTGCTGGCGGCCTCGGAGTTCTGGTTCTCGATGCTCAAGTGGGTCGGCGCGGTCTACCTGGCCTGGCTCGGTCTGCGCATGCTGCGCTCCAAGGGTGGCTTCCAGCTGCCGACTGCGGACGGCGCGGCCACGGTCACGGCGGGAGAAAGCCGGCGCATCTTCTTCAAGTCGTTTCTCGTGGCGGTGACCAACCCCAAGGGCTACATCTTCTGCTCGGCGCTGCTGCCGCAGTTCATCGACCCGACGGCCGCGCAGGCGCCGCAGTACCTGATCATCGCGTTCATCTTCGCGGGCCTGGACACCCTGGTGATGCTGGCCTACGCCTTCGTCGGCGCCCGCGCGATCCGCCTCCTTACGGTCTCGGCCACGCGGTGGATCGACCGCGCCTGCGGCGGCATGCTGCTGGCGCTGGCGGGTTCGCTCGCCTTCTACCGGCGCAGCGCCGCCTGACCCCTCGACCGCTGTCCTCAGGCAGCGGCACCCTCCCCACGATGTTCCCCCGGGGCCCGAACGGGCTCCGATGTTTTCGGCAGGCCATGCCACGGCCTGCCTTTGCGGTTTTCTTAACGGAGGAAAAGAAAGAATGAAGTACCAGACACTTTTGGGAGCCACCCTCGTCGCCATTTCGGCGCTCGTCGCAGCTTGCGGCGACAAGGCGGACAAGACCTCGCAGGGCCAGGCCACGGTCGCCGCCAAGCAGTCCAGCGACGAGCAGCAGCTCGTCGAGAAATACAACATCTACGTCGACGTTTCCAACACCCTGAGCACCTCGTTCCAGGAAGCGCGCGAGAACTACGTCGAGAACCAGGTTCCGCTGCTGAAGGCCAAGGCGCCGCTGACCAGCCTGCGCATCCAGAACGACATCCTCGTCGACCGCTCGGCCAAGAGGCTGGACGCCGCCGTTGCCATTGCCGCGCCGCTGCCCGAGATCGACGAATCGGCCAAGGCGTTCTCGGCCGCGCTCAAGGTGCTGTCGCCCCTGAGCCGCGAGTTGAACGACTACGCCAATTCCAAGGGCTACCTCGCCGACAACGGCGACAAGGCGCGCCAGTTGAACAAGGACTACCTGGCCGCGCTCACCACCGTCGCCGAGGCCGAAGCCGCCTTCGACAAGGGCCTGGGCGCCCGCGACCAGGCGCTCACCAAGGAAGCCTTCGAGAAAGCGCCCAAGGACACCGCCGCCTACTACCGCGCCGGGCTCATCTATCACGGCAAGGTCAACCACGCCGATGCGAGCGCGCTGTTCGCGGCGCCCAACGATCCGAAAGCGCTCGCCGCCTTCGAAGCCTCGCTCGCGCTGGTGGCCGACTCGGCCGCGGGCTGGAGCAAGAAGATGGCCGAGCAATCGACCCAGAGCGGCAGGAGCTGCAGCGGCGGCATGCTGCAGATCAATGAGTTCATCGGCCAATCGCGCTCGATGGTCAAGGACATCAAGGCCGGCGTGTTCGCTCGCAAGGAAACCGGCGCGATGGCCCGGATGCCGGCGTACATGCGCAGCTCCAGCATCGTCAGTTTGGCCAACCGCTACAACCAGAACTTCGCCAACATGATCGGGCAGTTCAACCACCCGCTCTGCTGACGCGGGTCCCCAGTCCCGGGTGAGGCTCCGTCGCCGATAATCCCGGGCATGAATCCCTTGCTTTCCAGGTTGCAGCCGTACCCCTTCGAGCGGCTCAAGCAACTGTTCGCGGGCGTCACGCCCGTTCCCGAATACGCCCCCATCAGCCTCGGCATCGGCGAACCCAAGCACGCGACGCCTGACTTCATCAAGGAAGCGCTCCGCGCCAGCCTCGGCGCGCTGGCTGCCTATCCCGCCACCGCCGGCGACCTGAAACTGCGCACCGCCTTCACCGACTGGCTCCAGGCCCGCTACAGCCTCGCGCTCGATCCGGCCACGCAGGTGCTGCCGGTCAACGGCTCACGCGAGGCGCTGTTCTCGCTGGCGCAGACGGTGATCGATGCCACCGTCTCGCCGCAGCCGGTGGTGCTGTCGCCAAATCCGTTCTATCAAATCTACGAAGGCGCAGCCCTGCTCTCGGGCGCCGAGCCGTACTACGTGCCGAGCGTGGCGTCGCGCAATTTCGCGGTCGATTGGGACAGCGTGCCCGACGACATCTGGGCGCGCACGCAGCTCGTTTTCGTCTGCTCGCCGGGCAACCCGACCGGCGCGGTGATGCCGCTGGACGAGTGGCAGAAGCTCTTCGCCCTGTCGGACCGCCACGGCTTCGTGATCGCGGCCGACGAGTGCTACAGCGAGATCTACTTCCGCGACGAGCCGCCACTCAGCGGCCTCGAAGCCTCCGTGAAGCTCGGCCGCCCCGACTTCAAAAACCTGATCGCCCTCACCTCGCTCTCGAAGCGCAGCAATGTGCCGGGCCTTCGCAGCGGCTTCGTGGCGGGCGACGCGGCCATCATCAAGAAGTTCTTGCTCTACCGCACCTACCACGGGAGCGCCATGAGCGGCACCGTGGCCGCCGCCAGCATCGCGGCCTGGGGCGACGAGGCGCATGTGGTCGAGAACCGCGCCAAGTACCGCGCCAAGTTCGCCGCGGTCACGCCGCTGCTCGAACCCGTCCTCGACGTGCGCCTGCCCGACGCCAGTTTCTACCTCTGGGCGGGCGTGCCCGAAGTGTGGGCTGGCGACGACGAAGCCTTCGCCCGTGCGCTCTACGCTCAATACAATGTCACGGTTCTGCCGGGGAGCTATCTGGCGCGCAACACGGCCCACAGCGCCAACCCCGGCCGGGGCCGCATCCGCATGGCCCTGGTGGCCGAAACGGCCGAATGCGTGGAAGCCGCCGAACGCATCGTCCGCTTCGTGCAGGACGGCCGGCACTGACACGCTGACGCACCGCTTCCCAAGGCTCCTGGCCCCGATTTTTCACCCGAGACTCTCTCCATGACCCAGCAACTGCAACAAATCATCGACGCCGCGTGGGAAGACCGCGCCAACATCTCGCCCTCCGCCGCCCCCGCCGAAGTGCGCGACGCCGTCGAGAGCGTGATCACCGAACTCAACAACGGCAAGCTGCGCGTGGCCACCCGCGAAAGCGTCGGCAAGTGGGCCGTGCACCAGTGGATCAAGAAGGCCGTGCTGCTGTCGTTCCGCCTGAAGGACAACGAGCAGATGCAGGCCGGCTCGCTCGGCTTCTACGACAAGGTGCCGACCAAGTTCTCGCACCTGTCGGCCGCCGAACTCAAGGAATCGGGCGTGCGCATCGTGCCGCCGGCCGTGGCCCGCCGTGGCAGCTACATCGCCAAGGGCGCGATCCTGATGCCCTCTTACGTGAACATCGGCGCCTACGTGGGCGAAGGCACCATGGTCGACACCTGGGCCACCGTGGGTTCGTGCGCGCAGATCGGCGCCAACGTGCACCTGTCGGGCGGCGTCGGCATCGGCGGCGTG
>Ga0163161_10000954_pt1 | contig 22190 bp, 19 predicted proteins | sample S45metaG_FD_129847 | JGI IMG/M metagenome (GOLD analysis project Ga0163161, IMG submission 129847) | Switchgrass rhizosphere microbial communities from Kellogg Biological Station, Michigan, USA - S4-5 metaG | ecosystem: Host-associated > Plants > Roots > Rhizosphere > Soil | place: USA... | reverse complement strand
TTCCACGCGCCGCCATGGTGTGCGTGACCACCACGTTTCTTCTTGCGGACAATGATGACTTGCTTCAGGTCACTCATGAGGACTTACCGCGCGCTCTTCAGGTGCGCTTCGAGGTCCTGGAACGACGGCCGCGACGTGGTCTGCAGCGACTTGCGGGCGAACTCGACGGAAACCATCGGGTTGTAACCGCGCAGGTTGGCCAGCAAGCCGACCTTCACGCACTCGAACGCACGACCGTCCGTGCTCACCCGTGCTTCCATCGCTGCGGACAGCGGGCCGATGAAGCCATAGGAAAGAAGGATGCCGAGGAAGGTACCGACCAGGGCGCCGGCGATGTGTTCGCCGATCACCGCGGCATCGCCGTCGATGGACTTCATCGTGATGACGATGCCGAGCACCGCGGCGACGATGCCGAAGCCCGGCAAGGCGTCAGCCATCTTCTGCACGGCGAGTGCCGGGGCCAGCGCCTGGTGGTGATGCGTTTCCAGCTCGACGTCGAGCAGCTGCTCGAGCTCGTGCGGATCCATGCTGCCGCCGACGATCAGGCGCAGGCAGTCCGTGATGAAATCGATGAGGTGATGCTCGGCGATCAGGCGCGGATAGGCCGAGAACAGGCTGCTGTTGGCCGGGTCCTCGATGTGGGACTCCATGCCCAACTGCCCTTCCTTACGCATCTTGGTGAAGATGTCGTACAGCAGGGAGAGCAGGTCGATGTAGTCCTGCTTGCGGTAGCGCGGCCCCTTGAACAGGCCGAGGGCATCGCGCCCCGCGCCCTTCACGATGTCGATCGAGTTGGCGCTGACGAACGCACCCACGGCGGCGCCGAAGATGATCAGCAACTCATACGGCTGCCACAAGGCGCCGATGGATCCGTGTGACAGCACGTAGCCGCCGAGCACCGACACCAGGACGACGATAAAACCGAAGATGACCAACATGACGTACTTCCTTCCAGTCGTTTTTCTTATCGGCCAGCATGGCTAGAAATTAAGGAACTTCGTCACGATTTCTGAACGAATCACTCAGGCAGGTCGAGCGGCTCGGGATAACGCGGAAACACCAGGCGGATCCGCGTGCCGACGCCGGCCTCGCTTTCGATCTCGATACCGCCACCGGCCTGCGCCACGGTGCCGTAGACCTGGGCCAGGCCCAGCCCCGAGCCGCCCTCCTTGGTCGTGAAATAGGGCTCGAACAGGCGCTGCCGAACGTCGTCCGCCATGCCCCCGCCCGTATCCGTCACGCTGACGAAGATTTGGCGGGAAGCGGCACGCTCGCGCATGACCTCGCCCGTGGATGCGCCCCCCATGCGCTCGCCGACCTCGATCACCATCTTACCCATCCCTTCCATGGCGTCCCGTGCGTTGAGGCAGACATTCATCAGGGCCTGCTCGAGCCCGTGCCGGTCCATCCACACGGGCAGCGGCCCCGGCTGGCGGAAGACTTCGATCGCGATGCGCCCACTCATGCCGTGGCGAGCGAAATCCGCGAAGCCTTCGACGAGGTCGCCCAGGTCAAAGGGCTCGGGACGGGCCTGCTGGTTCCGGGCAAAGGCAAGCAGCCGCCGGGTCAGTGCCGTCGCGTGACGGGCGCCCTCGACGGCGTAGGTGAGCATGCGCCGGTGACGCGGTGCGAGTTCGTCGACATCGTCCTGCAAGCCAGACAGGCTGACGATCACCGTCTGCAGCATATTGTTGAAGTCGTGGGCGATGCCGCTGACGAGCTGCCCGATCGCCTGCTGCTTCTGGGCCTGGCGCGCACTCGCTTCCGCGAGATCGCGAGCCCGGTCGGCCATGGCCAGTTGTTCGCTGACACCCGCCAGGGACGTCTCCGCCTCGCGACGGGCGCCATGCTCGGCCTCCCATCGTTCGAGCAGACTGCCGTACTGGGTCGTGGCGCTGGCCGAACGGGCCACCGACTCGTTCAGGCGATCCTGCAGCAGTTCGTTGATCGCCTCCAGCGCCGCTTGCAGGGCGACCCGCTCGGTGACATCGCGACTGATCACGATGAAGTGGTCGAGGGTGTCGTTGCAGACCACAGGGGCGACCATCACCTCCCACCAGCGCGAGGTGCCCGCCGCGGTGCGCCGGGAGCTGACGAAATCCACCCGCTCACCGGCCGCTGCCCGATCGAGCGCCCGCGCGACCATGTCGCGTGCCTCTACCGGCCAAAGATCCAGCCACCGCGTGCCCAGCAGGTGATCGACGCCATCGGGTGCCAGCGCCGCGCAGCCGAGGCCTGCCACGAAACGGATGACCCCGTCGCGGTCGAGCTCCTTCATGCAATCGGCGGAAGCCTCGACAAACTGCCTGTACCGCCCGTCCCCAGTGCTCATGGCGCGCGTGTCGTCCCCTAGCTTTGTGCCTTGCTATGACGCGCCGCGACATGCCTTCATGTCAAGGCATATCTGTCACGTATCCCCCACGGCGGCAAGCGGAAAGTGGCGATCATCGCCCTGACGGATTGCCCATGACCGCCACCGGACACGTACTCGTCGTGGAAGATGACCCCAGCGTGCTCGACATCACCAGCTACATGCTGGAGCTGGAGGGCTACCACGTACTCACTGCGATGAACGCGAACGAGGCCCTGACCCTTCTGGGGACCCACCAGGAGGTGGATCTGGTGCTCACCGACGTCAACATGCCCGGCGACATGGACGGGATCGACCTTGTGCGTGAACTGCACCGGCAGGGGAACCGGGTGAGGTGCGTGGTGGTTTCTGGGGATGCCCTGCATGCAACGGAACGGCTAGGCCAGCTCGCTGCGTTCCTGGCCAAGCCCTACGACCGCCGCAGCCTGCTGAAGGCGGTCGGCGAGGCGATGCCGCACTGACCGGACATCACGCGTGGCGGTGGTCGTCGTCTTCCTCATCGTCTTCGTCGTCTTCGTCAGCCTCCGGACGCTCCTCGCCCGGTTTTTCGTAGCCCGGCTTGTCGTCGTCGAAGCCGGTTTCGCCTTCGGCGAAATACGGGGCGCCCTCTTCATCCACGCCCTCGACCAGACCGAGCGCTTTCTCTGCCGCTGTAGCGGCGCTTGCCTCGTCACGGAAGCTGCGGTTGTCATAGACCGAGAAGTAACTCGGGAAGCCCCCGGAGGCCGGGTGCGACGACAACAGGGCCGCAAAACGCGAGCCGTCCTTGGTGGCGCTACTGCGCAGGGTGAAGCCGGGGAATTCGCGTTCTGCCATGGGTGGAACCTCATCAGGGGTGGAAATTCTAGCCCAGCCGGGACCTTGCAGGCCTTATCTGGAAAGTGTGAAAGCCGTCACACCCGTCGTTCAGGCAATGGGCACTTGCTCCGCAGGATCTTGTAGGGTATTTCCTACATCAAGCGGCCTCACACAGAATTCACGATGGCCGCGAAACAGGGGAAACAGGGGCAGGTTCCGCATGAACGTCATTACCACCACGCCGCCTTCCCGGCGTCTGGCGTGGACCGTATCGGCCGTCCTCGCCATCGCCGGCATCATCGGCCTGGCGCTAGCGCCCAGGGTCGCCGCCGCGATTCCGAGGACCGCGATACAGATGGTCTACGCCTGGCTTTGCGCATCACTCGTGGGCTCCGCCTACGTGGTGCTGACGCTGGCCAACGACGCTGAAGGCGCCATCGAGGACAGGGACGAATTCTGAACTCAGGGACGGGGTGTGACACAAAGAAAAAGCCCACCGGAGACGGTGGGCTTTTTCGTGTCAGAAGCGGGTCGCCGAGTTACGGACGACGCTCCAGCTCCGGGTCTTCCTTGCTGCGCGGCATGAGGTCCTTCTTCGACACGCCCAGCCAGAGCAGGATCGGGCTGGCGATGAAGATCGAGGACAGCGTGCCGACCAGGATGCCGATGAGCATCGTGATCGCGAAGCCGTGCACGACCGGGCCACCGATGAAGAACAGCGCCGCCATCGTGATGCCGGTGAACAGCGAGGTGATGATCGTTCGCGACAACGTGCTGTTGATCGAGCGGTTGAGCACTTCTTCCGGCGTCGCGTTGCGGCTGGCGCGGAACAGTTCGCGGACACGATCGAACACGACCACCTTATCGTTGATCGAGTAACCGACCACGGCGAGCACCGATGCGAGCACGGTCAGGTCGAAGTCGCGCTGGGTGATCGCGAAGATGCCCAGGGTCACCAGGACGTCGTGGATTTCGGTAGCCAGCGCCGCGAGGGCGAAACGCCATTCGAAGCGGAGCCACAGGTAGCCCATGATGCCGATGATGACGAAGGCCACGGCGACGACGCCGTCGCTACGCAGCTCCTCACCGACCTGCGGGCCGACGAAGGAGCGGCTCTTCTGGATCACGTCCGGACGGGTGACCTTGAGTGCGGCGACGACGTCGCCTGCCACCTTGGCGGCGGCTTCATCGCCGGTCAGCGAGACCGAGTTCTTGTCGTCCTTGGGCTGCATGCGGATGGTGAAGTCACGCGTGCCGCCGACAGCCTGGACCAGCGGGTTCTCGAGGCCGGACTTCTCCAGTGCCGCGCGAACGTCGGCCGGATCGATCGGGGCCTGGTACTCCACCTCGACGGCGACACCACCGACGAAGTCCTGGCCGTAGTTGAAGCCCTTGGTCAGGATCAGGCTGATCGAGCCGATCATCAGCAGGATGCCGAGACCGATGCTGAAACGGCGCAGGCCGAGGAAGTTGAAGTTCGAATTGTGGTTGAAGATTTCCATGGCTTCCTCCTCAGACCGACAGGGTCTTGAGCTTGCGGCCGCCGTGGATCAGCGCGGTGATGGCGTGAGTGACCGTCACCGACGTGAACATCGACGTGAGGATACCGATGAAGAGCGTGACACCGAAGCCCTTGATCGGGCCCGAACCCATGGTCATCAGGCCGAGCGCGGCGAGCAGGTGGGTCACGTTGGCGTCGAGAATCGTCGCCCAAGCCTTGTCGTAGCCGGTGCGGATCGCCGCCAGCGGCGAGGAGCCGTTGCGCAGCTCTTCGCGGATGCGTTCGCAGATCAGCACGTTGGCGTCGATCGCCATACCGAGTGTCAGCACGATACCCGCGATGCCCGGCATCGTCAGGGTGACGTGGATCATCGACATGACTGCGATGAGCAGCACCAGGTTGAAGAACAGGGCGACGTCGGCAACGAGACCGAACAGCTTGTAGTAGATGGCGGCGGCAACCAGGACCAGTCCGAGGCCGAGCATGACGGCCTTGAAGCCCTTGTCGATGTTGTCCGCGCCGAGGCTCGGACCGATCACGCTTTCACCCACGATATCGATAGGCACGGCGAGCGAGCCGCCGCGCAGCAGCAGCGCGAGTTCCGAGGCTTCCGAATCGCTGGGCAGACCATTCGTCGAGAACTGCTTGCCGAACGGCGAACTGATGTTGGCGTAGTTGATCACCTCTTCGGTGATCTTCGGCGTCTTCACTTCCTTGCCGTCGACCATCTTCGTGTCGGTGGTCCGCGTGATGTACAGCACGGCCATCGGCTTGCCAACGTTGCCGTTGGTGAAGTCCTGCATCTTGCGTGCGCCCGCACTGTTCAGCGAGACACTGACATTGGGCGTACCGTTCTGCTGATCCCGACCGGAAACCGCCGAGGTGAGCTCGTCACCCGTCGCGATGATGGTCTTGCTGAGCAGGTACGGACGACCTTCGCGGCCGTAATAAAGCTTGGCATCCGGCGGCACGCTGCCCGAGCGGGCGGCATCCGCGGCCTGCTGCGGCGTGTACAGGCCGGCGCGGTACTGCAGCGTGGCCACGGCACCGATGATCTTCTTCGCCTCGGCGGTGTCCTGCACGCCGGCGAGCTCCACCACGATCTGGTTGGCGCCCTGCTGCTGGATCAGCGGCTCGGACACGCCCAGCGCATTGACGCGCTGACGGAGCGTGGTGAGGTTCTGCGTGATCATGCTCTGCGAGAGCTCGCGCAGCTTGGTCGCCTTGATCACCGCATTGAGGATGAAACGATTGCCCGTGGCCGCGCCATCGGCGACGGTGAGTTCCGGATAATCGGTGGCGATGAGCGTGGCCGCGGCCTGGCGATCGGCATCCGTACGCAGAACCACGCTGACGCCCTGGCCACGCGCATTGCGATTGACGGCGTCGTAGGACACCTTCTTCTCACGCAGCAACGCCCGGATGTCGTCGGAGTAACGCGTTTCCTGCGCATCGACGACCGCGCCCTGGTCGACTTCCATCAGGAAGTGCACGCCACCCTGCAAATCGAGGCCGAGCGGCATCGAGAAGGCATTGATCGACTGCAGCCACGCCGGCACGGTCGACGCCTGGTTGAGCGCGACGGTGTAGTTCTCGCCCAGCGTCGTACGCAGCGCGTCCGATGCCTTGGTCTGTGCGTCCGCCGTGGCAAAACGTGCCAGCAGGCGGCTGGTCTTCTCATCGACGTCGATCACCGAGGCCGGCGTCTTCGCCGTGGCGAGGATGCCCTCGACCTTGGTTTTCAATGCCGCATCGACCGTCGCACCGCGGTTACCCGAAATCTGCACCGCCGGTTGGGGCGGGAAGACGTTCGGCAACGCGTAAACGATGCCGAGCAGCAACACGATCACGACCAACGCGTATTTCCAGCGTGGAAAATCACTCATGCCTTGCCATTCCATGAAAAGCGGCCACAAGCGGCCGCGGCTGACGCCGTTGAGACAAAGCTCAGGACTTCTTGAGGCTGCCCTTCGGCAGGACCTGGGTGATCGAGCCCTTCTGCACCTGGACAACGGTGCCCGGGGCGATTTCCACGCGGACGAACGACTCGCCCACCTCTTCGATGCGGCCGGCGAGACCGCCACCCATCACGACTTCGTCGCCCTTGGCCAGAGCGGACAGCAGGTTGCGATGCTCCTTCTGACGCTTCATCTGCGGGCGGATCATCATGAAATAGAAGATGCCGAACAGCACCGCCATCATGATCAGCGGCGAGAGGCCCAGTGCTCCACCCTGGGGGGCGGCAGCGGGAGCGGTGGCCTGTGCAATGGCGGCGAAGGTCGGAAGGCTCATCGTCAATTCTCGCAAGTCATGGAACAGCCACGGAAAAGCGGCTGCTCACGTAAAAAGATCGTGGATTATGCCACGCACCCCGGTGCTTATGTACCGCGCCCCGACAAGGCTTTGGGGCGCCGTGTGACGCCCGCAAGCCCGCCGGATCAGCCGTCGACCTCGGCCTTGCGCCGCGCCGCGTAGAAGTCGGCGACGAAATCGTCGAGCGTGCCCGTCTCGATCGCGCCGCGCAGGCCAGCCATGAGCCGCTGGTAGTGACGAAGGTTGTGCATCGTCGCCAGCTGGCTGCCGAGGATCTCGTTGCAGCGGTCCAGATGGCGCAGATAGGCCCGGCTGAAGCCGTTGGCGCAGGCGTAGCAGTCGCAATCTTCCTCGATCACGCGCGTATCCATCGAGAACTTCGCGTTACGGATCCGTAACGTGCCTTCCCGGGTGAACAGAAAGCCGTTCCGGGCGTTCCGCGTGGGCATGACGCAGTCGAACATGTCGACGCCGCGGCGCACGGCCTCCACGATGTCCTCGGGACGTCCCACCCCCATGAGGTAGCGTGGGCGATCCTTCGGCAGCATGTGGAGCGTGAGGTCGAGGGTGTGGTTGCGCTCTTCCTCCGGCTCACCCACGGCGAGACCACCCACCGCATACCCGTCGAAACCGATCTCGATCAGGCGCTCGGCCGACCGGTGGCGCAGGTTCTCGTAGGTACTGCCCTGGACGATGCCGAAGAGCGCGTTGGGGTTCTTCAGGTCGTCGAAGGCCTGACGCGAGCGCTCGGCCCAGCGCAGGCTCAGCTCCATGGAGTCTGAGGCGACCTTTTCGGTGGCCGGGTACGGCGTGCACTCGTCGAAGATCATGGCGACATCCGAATCCAGGACTTTCTGGATGCGCATGGACTCCTCGGGCGAGAGAAACACCTTGGAGCCGTCCACCGGCGAGGCGAAGGTCACGCCCTCCTCGGTGATCTTCCGCTTGTGCGCCAGCGAGAACACCTGGAAGCCGCCGGAATCGGTAAGGATCGGCTTGTCCCAGCCGATGAACTTATGCAGGCCGCCGAATTCACCGACGATCTCCAGGCCAGGACGCAGGAACAGGTGAAAGGTGTTGCCGAGAATGATCTCCGCGCCCGTGTCGAGCACGTCGCGGGGCGTCATGGCCTTGACGGAACCGTAGGTACCCACCGGCATGAACGCCGGGGTTTCCACGGTGCCACGGCCGAATCGGAGACGGCCACGCCGGGCCGCGCCATCGGTGGCGAGGAGGTCGAAAGGAAGCTGGGTCATCCGCCCATTCTACCTTGGACCCACCCGCGGGGCAGCCGGGGCCTCTGTAGGGCCTCGCTAAAGTTTCGCAAGATTCCGCCGATTCCCTAAGCCACAGGAGCGCGTCCAGCCGGACTCGCCCAGGCCCTCGGGAGGACCTGCCCTTGATCATCCAGCCGACCAGTATCGCTGCCCAGTTGTGGGCGGGCGCGGTCTCGGGTACCACCGCCGCCGCGGATACGTGGCGCGTGGGCACCCTGCTGACGGCTCGGATCATGGGGCAGACCGACATCGGCAAGCTCCTGCTCGACATCGGCGGCCTGACCGTCGAGGCCGACGCGGCGGGGACCTCCCTGCCCCAGCAATTCCAGGTTCGCGTGCTGACCCAAGGCACCCAGCCGCAGCTCGAGGTGCTCCCGGCGGGTGCCGTGGACGACCGCGTCGCCATGCAGGGCCTGCGTGAGCGCCTGCCTTTGCAGAACGGCTACGCCCAGCTGCTCGGGGTACTGTCCGCCCTGGCCAGCCGACCGATCGCCCGGACGTTACCCGCCACCCTGCGTGCAGCCCTTGCCACGCTGGAAGCAGCGATCAGCAAGCCGGACGACGTGAGCACGCCGCTGGGTATGAAGGAAGCCATCGCCAAGAGTGGCGCCTTCCTCGAAGCGCATCTGGCCGAGCCGAAGGAAGAGACGCCGGCGGCCGACGATTTCAAGGCGGCACTTCTTTCGCTTCGCCGCGCACTCACCGATCTGCCGGCAGCTCGCCCCGCACCCCGTCCCGGTGCGGACGGCATGCCGGGGCGTCCGCTCAGCGACACGCCGCCGCCCCTGGCGCAGCGTGCGCTCGTGGCCCAGCCCCGCGCTGCCGCACTCGCCGAACTCACGGTGACCGAAGACAACGTCGACGAGCTCGTCGGGCAGTTGCGTGGCGACGTGCGTGCGGCACTCTCCCGCGTCGAGATCGGTCAGCTGGAGTCACATCCGCAGGCCGGACTGTGGATGATCGAGATTCCGCTGGCCGGTGTGCGTGGTTACGACGTGCTGCAACTTCGCATCGAAGAAGGCAAGCCGAGCCCCTCCGAGCCCGAGGGGATGTGGACCGTTGGCTTTGCCATCGATCCACCGACGCTCGGCGCCGTACAAGGTGAGATCCAGCTTCGCGTCCCGCGCGTATCCGTACGCCTCTGGGCACAGCACGGCGAAACCGTGTCGCGCCTCGAAACCGAATTCATGTCGTTGCGCAGGCAGCTCGAAAAGAGCGGTCTTCAGCTCGACCATTTCGCCTGCATGCACGGCCTTCCCGTTCCGACCAGCGCTTACAGCGCCGTCCTTCTCGAAGCACGCGCATGACCCAGTCCCTCCCGTCGCCTCGCCGCAGCGTCACCCTGCGTCTTGCCTCACCCACCAGCAACGGCAGCAATCAGCGCATCGATGCCGCCGGCGTGAAGTCGATGCTGGAACGCGCACAGGCGCTCGGCCTGGCGCCGCAGCTCGACCCACAGATCGCGACCTTGCTTGCCGCTGTGCGGTTGCGGGACGACGTGCCGCCGGAGTTGTATGCGGCGTTGGCCGCCGTGGTCGGGACGTTACTCAGCGCAACGCGGGACTGACGAACCATCAGCCGCTGCCGAGACCCAGAATATGGGCGGCCTCGGATTCAAAGCCGGCCAACTCGGCAAAACGCTTTCCACGTTCCGCATAGTCGCGAAACTGATCGAAGCTCGGCGCACCGGGCGACAACACGACAACACCTTCGCCACGCAGCGCATCGCGGGCGGCACCGACCGCCGCAGCAAGATCGATCGCGCGATACACGTTGGGTACGCCTGCCGCTTCCAGTGCGTCGGCAATACGCGGCCCATTGCGTCCCTGGCAAACGATCGCCTCGGGCGCCTGCTTGCGCATGGCGTCGATAAACGGGGTCCAGTCGAGTCCGCGATCGTGACCGCCGACGATCAACGCGGTGCGCACGTTACCGACTGTTTCCAGCGCGGCGAGGCTCGCCAGCGGCGTCGTGCTGATCGAATCATTGATCCATTCGAGGCCATCGCGCTTGCCCAACGGCTGCAGGCGATGCGGTAGGGGCACAAAACTCGACAAGGACGGTGCGGCCGCGCGAGCGTCCAGGCCAACGATCTCCAGCGCCGCCAGCGCAGCGCATGCGTTGATCGCATTGTGCAACCCGGGAGCAGATACGCGATCGGCACGAATGATGTCTTCATCCCCGCGACGGATCCAGCCATCCGCCACATGCCAGCTAGCGGCATCGCCGAACGTGTGCAGTGCGGGATGATCGACGGCACGAGCGAGCAGCGCAGGCTGCATCGCGTTGACGAGCACCGCAGACGACGAAGCAAGCAGCTTCAGCTTGTCGTCGACATAACGCTCGCGCGAGCCATGCCAGTCCAGATGTTCTTCGTAGAGGCTGGTCACGACGCCAAGGTTCACGCCCGATGCTTCGCTGGTCTGAAAGCTGGACAGCTCGATCACCCAGAGGTCGGCCGTTTCGTCGTCCATCTCGAGCAAGGGGAGGCCGATGTTGCCGACGAGCGCGGTGCGCACCCCGATCGAACGCGCGAGATGGGCGATCAAGGCCGACGTCGTGCTCTTGCCCTTGGTTCCCGTCACCGCGATGGTCTTCGCCATCGGGTGGGCGGCGAACCACAGCGCGGTGCCAGAGGTGAAGCGAGTACCGCGAGCCTGCGCATCGAGCAGTTCCGGCTTGTACGCCGAAATCCCGGGCGACTTGATGACGACGTCGTACGCCGCCAGCGCGTCGGCATCCGGCGGCACGCCATGAACGGCCCGACCAGGAAACGCGGCACGCGCGGCGTCGACTTCGTCGGCCGCGCAATAGAGATCGACGGCCTGCCCGGGCAGGTGCCGCGCCAGCGCATTCAACGCAGCGCGACCCTCGCGACCGAAACCCCAGACGGCGACTCGGCGCCCGGCGAGCTCAGCCCAATGCATCCAGCGCTCCGAGCAGCCGCTGCGGCACCAGGTGTGACGCACCCGGTTTCAGCCACGGATCAAGCGCCAGCTCCTCGCGGTCCAGCTGCGGCAGGATCTCGCGACGGAAGCGAGAGACCAGTGCATCCTCGCGCCACTCCGGACGCTCGGCCAGCGAAGCCAGCGCAGCCCGCGCTTCGGCACCTTCGCCCACGCACTCGAAGGGCTTGTGATCCTTGTATTCCAGCAGCGCATCGAACGCGCTTGCGAGTGCGTCGTCATCGAGCAGGTTGCGCCCGAAAATCGACACCAGCCTCGGCTTGGCCATGAACGGCGCCAGCGCGAGGAAAACGAAATGGCACTTCGGGCATTGCCCGCACCAGCGATCCGCCGGCTTGGGGCCGAGGATACGGAAATTGCGGTTGCAGCTGGAGAAGACATCGAAATACGCGCCACCCAGGCGCGCAAACGCACTGGTCACCGCCAGCTCGGACCACGGACGGAGCAGCGAGCAGTAGTCGAGATCGGCGGCAACGTGCGTGTGGATGTAATCGTGCAGGGTCTTCTCGAAACCGAAGCCCTTGCTCCACTGGTGATTCACTTCCTGGCCTTCGTACTCGAGGGTCGCGACGGACGCGGACCGTTCGTTGGCGAAGACCACCGAGTCGTAGCCGTACAGCACCGCGGCCACAGTCAGGATCACCGAGTTGATCGCGGTGACGGGAATGTGGCCGTTCCACGCACCGAGGCGATTGAGCTCGAACAGGCCCGGTGCGAGTTCGCGCGAAATGTTCAAGGTGGACAGGCCCGTCCGCGCCGCGCATTCGGCGATCAATGGCGAGTTGCCGACCCAGGTCGCCGTCGCATCGGCACCGATCGACTTGACCGCCTCGACGGCAACCACCGAGTCCTTGCCGCCACCGATCGGCAGCAGCGAGCGATGCGGCAGGCCGATCGCTGGTGCGTTGGCGGCCGCTTTCCTCTCGAACGGGAAGGCAATGCGCGAACGCAGGTCGAGCCGGTTGCGGTAGGCGAACTCGGCCAGTCCATGCAGGTACAACGCATCCAGCATCGAGGCGCTGTCTTCATCAAGCGACTCGCCTTCGACGACGATCGTCTCCGGGATACCCGCTTTGTAGTAGCTGACACCGGCAACGAGATGAAGCAGGCGCAGGGCGGCGGCGAACGCGGCCTCGCGTTCCGCCGGCACCGTCGGCGCGCCGGGAAAGGTCACGCGCTCGATCAGTTCCGGACCGTTGTCGAAGGCGTAGACGAGTTCGGCCACGCCATCGGCGTAACCGTGGCGAACGAAACGGAAGCGCTGGCTTTCGCGCGGATCGATGGGCGTATCCATAATGGTCACATCGGTCACGGCAGGAGCACCTCGTCGGCTTCGTCACGCAGGTTGTAGCGCGAGGACATCGCGGCGCCGTAGGCACCCCCCTGCGCCACCAGGACCACATCATCCTCCTTCGACTCGGGCAAACGCCTGTCCGAACCGAGGATATCGCCTGACTCGCAGATCGGCCCGACCACCTGGTACATCGTGGTGGCGGGTTCGCCGTAGCGGCTGAGGTTGGTGATTTCGTGCCAGGCATCGTAAAGCGCCGGACGGATCAGGCTGTTCATGCCCGTGTCGAGGCCGAGGTAGCGCATGCCGGCGCCCTTCTCTTTCTCCTGGGTCACCTTGGCCAGCAGCACGCCCGCGTCCGCCACGAGGTAACGACCCGGCTCCATCCACAGTTCGAACTGCGGATAGGCCTGGCGCACCGCCGTGAGCACGCGATCGAGTGCCGTCATGTCCAGCGCCGTCTCACCCGGATGCGAAGGCACGCCCAGGCCGCCACCGATGTTGAGCACACGAATGGTCCCGATGCGCTCCGCCAGCGCGGCGAGCTGAGAGTAGACCTCACCCCAGTGGGCCGCATCGAGGATGCCCGAGCCCAGGTGGGCATGCAGCCCGATCACCCGCGCACCGGCCGCATCCGCCAGGCGGAGGAAGCGATCCAGATGTTCGATGGGCACACCGAACTTGCTGCCGGTGCCCCCGGTTTTCACTTTGTCGTGGTGACCCAGACCACGCCCGAGATCCACGCGCAGCATGATCTCGCGGCCGGCGAACATCTCGCCCCAGTGTTCGATGGGATGCAGGGCATCGATCGTGATCGTCGCGCGCGTTTGCAGGGCCGCCTCGAAATCGCGACGTGCCGCGAAATTCGGCGTGAACAGCAGAGGGACGTCGTCCGGCACCACCGCCGACACGGCGGCGAGCTCTCCCGGCGACACACACTCGAACGCGAAGCCTTCCTCGGCCAGGACCTTCAGGATGCCCGGATGCGTGTTGGCCTTGACCGCGTAATGCACGCGATCCACCGCACGCAGCGATTTCACGCGGCGCGCCTGCGCGCGCACCGTCGGCAGGTGATAGACATAGCGAGGCGTCCGCTCTTCAGCCAGCTGGACGAGCCTCGTCCGCTCACCCTGCCACCATGCCGCGGCGGGCAGCACCGGCTCGCCCGCGCCGTAAAGCGTCTGCCAGGAGGGTCCGAAAACCATGCTGTCGTCGGTACGCAGCGCACCGGCGCCGATCAGTAGTTCATGCAGGCGCGGCAGCATGTCGTCGACCACGTCTTCGTCGACGACGAAGGTGATGTTGAGGTTGTTCGACGACTGCGAGATCAGGTGCACGCGCAACTGGCCGAACTCGGCCAGTACGCCCGACAGCTTGTGCAGCATGGAGCGCATGCCGCGGCCGACGAGGGTGATCGCCGCGCACGGCGCGATCACCTTCACCCGGCACACGCGGGCCAGGTCCGCGGCCAAGGCAGCGATCGCGTCGGAATCGAGCAGGTTCTCGGTCGGATCCAGCGATACGGTGACGTTGGTCTCGGCCGAACCGATCAGGTCCACCGACAGGCCATGGCGCTTGAAAGCGTCGAACACGTCGGCGAGGAAGCCGACCTGCTGCCACATGCCGACCGATTCCATCGATACGAGCGTGATGCCCTTGCGTGCGCTGATCGCCTTGATGCTCGGCGCGTGCTCACGCACTTCGGGGCCGATCGCGGTGCCTTCCAGCTCGGGCCGGTTGGTGTCCTTGATCAACAACGGCACGCGCGGTTCGCGCAACGGCGAGAGGCAGCGCGGATGCAACACCTTCGCGCCGGTGGAAGCGATTTCCTGGGCTTCTTCGTAATCGAGACGCTGGAGCAGGCGCGCGCCGGCGACCTGACGGGGGTTGGCACTGAACATGCCGGCCACGTCGGTCCAGATTTCCACCCGCAACGCGGCCAGCAACGCACCGAAGTACGCCGCCGAGGTGTCCGAGCCGCCGCGACCGAGCAGCACGGTACGACCGGCCTCGTCCCGGGCAATGAAGCCCTGGGTGATGAAGACCTCGCCGCGTGCGGCAAGCGCTGCGGACAGGGCCGGATCGTGATGCGGCTCGACCATCGCCGAGAGCAGGCGCGTGCGCTCGTTCTGGTTGGGCAGGGCGACCGAGTTCAGGCATTCCCGCGCATCCAGCCAGGTGGTCGGCAAGCCGTTGGCACTGAGGAAAGCCGCACCCAGTGCGCTGGACATCAGTTCACCGTGCGCCTGCACGCGAGCCTGCCAGGCCAGCTCACCCAACTCGGCCGCGCCCGCGTCCGCGAGGCCGGCAAGGTCGGACAAGCGTGCGCCGAGGGTGTCCGGCATCGCCAGGGACATCTCGGCGAGCAGGGCATGGTGGCGATCGGCCAGGGCGGCGGCCGCGTCCGAGCGACGTTTGGAATCCGGGTGCGTGCAAAGCTGTTTCAGGCCGTCCGTGATGCCGGAGAGGGCCGAGACCACGATCAGCACGCGCGCGCCTTCGGCGCGACGGCTGGCAGCCAGCTCGAGGATGTTGCGCCAGCGTGCGGCGGTGGCCACCGAGGTGCCGCCGAACTTCATGACGATCCAGGGCGCGTTGTCGGGCAACGTCGCGTTTGCGTTTTCGCTCACGGGATTCTTTGCAGTGAAAAACCCCCGAAGTGTTGCGCTGCAACGAGAAAAAGGCAACGTGGGCCTGAATAGGGGGCAGGGTCGTGGCTCACGGTGGGAGCCGGCCATGCCGGCGATGGACTCCCCCGCTAAGCCGCTCCGTTGGCTTTTCGCCGATGAATCGGCTCCTACATGTCCTCATCGCCGCTGAAGCGGCTCCCACATGGCATTATTTCATTTCTTACACGAAGGCCGCCCGCACACCATGGAAAATCCCGGATACGCCCGCCGCCTTACCCTGATGGACGCCGCGCTGATCGTCGTCGGCGGCATCATCGGTGGCGGCATCTTCCTCAATCCGGGCATCGTCGCGCAGCGCACCGGCTCGGGCTGGCTGTTGCTCGGCCTGTGGGTGGCGGGTGGCCTGCTCACCCTGATCGGCTGCCTCTGCTACGCCGAGCTGGGTGCGCGCCGGCCGGAAGCCGGTGGCAGCTACGTCTACCTGCGCGAAGCCTTCGGCAAACTGGCCGGCTTCCTCTTCGGCTGGACCATGCTGCTGGTGATCTACAGCGGCAGCGCCGCCGCCGTGGCGACCATCTTCGGCAGCTATGCCACCTCCGTGTTCGGCCTCTCGCCCGACCTGGTCAAACCGCTCGCGGTCGGCGCCCTGGTCTTCGTGACCGGCATCAATCTATTCGGCATCCGCTTCGGCGCGCAGGTGCAGAACGTCTTCGCCATCCTCAAGCTGGCCGCGATCGCCGTGCTCGTCGTCACCGGCCTGGCCTTCGCGGGCGCGGGCAGCACGCAGGCGCTGGCCACGAGCCCGACGGAAGTGACCGGCTCGCTTGCCGGCGCCCTGCTTCCGGTGCTCTTCGCTTTTTCCGGTTTCAGCTACCTCAACAATCTCGCCGGCGAGGTGCGCGATCCGCAGCGCACCCTGCCGCGCGCCCTGGTCGTCGGCATGCTCGTGGTGATCACCGCCTATGTCCTGGTCAACTACGCGTACCTGGCCGTCCTCGGCCACGACGGACTGGCCAACAGCCACGCGCCCGCGGCGGATGTGATGAGCCGGGTGTTCGGCGCGGCCGGTGCGAAGCTGATCGCCGTCGGCATCGCGATTTCGACACTCGGCTTCTGCAACATCACCCTGGTCGCCGGTGCGCGCGTACTCCAGGTGATGGGACAGGATGGCCTGTTCTTCAGCAGCGTGGCGCGGCTGCATCCTCGCTACCGCACGCCGAACATCGCGCTGATGATGCTCTCGGCCTGGGCTATCGTGCTGGTTCTCGCCGCCAACTACGGCCAGCTGCTCGACTTCGCCACCTTTGGCGACTGGGCCGCTTACGCGGTCACCATCGCCACGCTGTTCTGGTATCGCCGGCGCAGCAAGGAACGTCCGGTGTTTGCCACGCCTGCCTATCCGCTGCTGCCCCTGCTGTTCCTCGTAGCGGTCATCGGCGTCGTCGTGGCGTACAGCCTGGACAAGCCGCTCAGCGCTGGCGTGGTCTGCCTCGTCGTCCTCGCCGGGCTGCCCGTGTATGCGGTCTGGCGACGTCTGTTCAGTAAAGTGACTCGCTGAACAAGAGCACCGATGCCACAATGGCTCGGTTCAGCTGAGGAAAGCAGATGGCACAGCAAGGCCCGACGTCTCCCGTACCCGTCCCCAACAAGGACGCCAGTCAACCGGCGCCCAAACCCGTACGTGAAGGCATCGACCTCATCGTCAACGACAAACGCTATCGCCACACCGGCGAGGCGGGCATGCCCCTGCTCTGGTACCTGCGCGACGTCCTTCGCCTCACCGGCGCCAAGTACGGCTGCGATCAGGGCGAATGCGGCTTCTGCACGGTGATCGTCGACGGCAAGGCGGTCGCCGCCTGCCAGACGAAGATGGAAAAGATGAGCGGCAAGCGCGTGACCACGGTCGAAGGCCTGGCGGGCGCGGACGGCAAGCTGCATCCCGTGCAGCAGGCCTGGATCGATGAGGACGCCATCATGTGCGGCTTCTGCCAGCCCGGCCAGATCATGGCCGCGGTGGATCTGCTCTCGCGCCAGAAGAATCCCTCGGACGCGGATATCGACAAGATCGGCAATCTCTGCCGCTGCGGCAGCTATGGCCGCATCCGCAAGGCCATCAAGCGTGCCGCGGGCACCATGAAGGATCCCAAGGCATGAGCGGTGAGATCCGTCTTTCCCGCCGCCGGTTCCTGAGGTACGCCGCCGGTACCGCGGGCGCGCTGGTGATCGGCATCGGTAGCGCCGAAGCACTCGACCGGCCCACGCCGGTGGCCCTGCTGGGCGACGCATGGAGCCAGGTCGGCCCATACCTGCGCGTTGCCGCGGACGGTCGCATCTTCATCGGCGTGCGCGATCCGGACAACGGTGAAGGCACGTCGACGTCGCTGGCGCGGATCATCGCCGAAGAAATGAGTGCCGACTGGCACCGTGTCGTCGTCGAGCCGCTCGGCCTCGGCGTCGAACAAGGGAACGGCGAGCCACGCTTCCTCTACGGTCGCCAGCGCAGCGGCGATGCCACCAGTATTCCGGCCGCCTGGGCCGATCTGCGCCAGGCGGGCGCCCTGGCACGGTGGCTGCTGCTGCAGGCGGCGGCACGGCGTCTCGGCGTGCCGGCCGACCAGCTTCGCGGCGAGAACGGCATGGCCGTCGCCGCCGACGGTCGCACGATTTCCTATGCCGACCTCGCCAGCGCGGCCGCGGGTATCGACGCGCCCACGACCCTGCCGCCACTTAAGCAGGCCGAGCGTTACACGCTGATCGGTCAGCCTGCGGGCGACGTCGATGCGACGGCCGTGGTGACGGGCAGCCTGCGCTACGCTCTGGACGACAGTCTCGGCAATCCCGTGATCGCCGTGCTCGCACGCTGCCCTTACCCCGGCGGCACGCTCGATACCGCCGACCGCGACGCGGCAAAAGCGATCACCGGCGTCTACGCCATCATCGACATCACGCCCGAACAGAGCCAGGCGCCGGGCACGACCGCCCAGGCGCCGGCACTGGCCGTGCTCGCCCAGGACACCTGGTCGGCACTGGCTGGCCGCGCTGCCCTCAAGGCTACGTGGAAGGCCGGGGACAACCCCGAACCCCCCGCGTCCGTGCTCGAACAAAAAGCCCTGGAACGCTTCGGCGACGATGCCTTCACGCCGACCATCGTGCGCGAGGACGGCGACATCGCCACCGCACGGAAGAAGGCGACGCGAGCGCTCGAAGCCACGTATTTCCAGCCCTGGGTGGCGCATGCGACGGCGGAAACGCCCAACTGCGTCGTCCGCCTGGACCCGGATACCAGCGTGACCGTGATCGCCGCGACCCAGTCGCCGCGTCAGGCGTATGCCGTCGTGCAGCGGATGACCGGGTTCCGCCCGGACCAGATCGATATCCAGGTGCCGCGCGGCGGCGGTGGCTTCGGCCGTCGGCTCGAGCAGGATTACATCGCCGAAGCGATGGCGATCGCTCTGGCCAAGAAAGACGACGCGATCCGGAATCGCCCGTTGAAGGTCCTCTGGACCCGTGACGACGACCTCGCCCGCGACTACTACCGGCCCATGGCCGTGCATCGCCTGAATGCCTCGCTCGACAAGGCCAAGAAGATCGTCGGTTGGCACCAGCGCATGGCCAGCCCGTCCGCCCTCGTCGGCCGTGCCACGCCGGACAATCGCCTGTGGCAGTCCGAACTGGTCGCAGATGCCCTGCCGGCCGGCCTGGTGCCGAACTTCCGCAGCGACTGGTACCCCCTGGATTCGAAGCTCGCCCGTGGCGAGTGGCGCGGCTCGCCACACGTGACGCCCACCTTCGCCTCGGAAAGCTTTATCGACGAACTGGCGCACGCCGTGAAGGCCAATCCGCTGGATTTCCGCCTCGCCATGCTCGGCGAGGCACGCCAGTTGCCGTACAGCGGCCGCGGCGGTCCGATCGACACCGCGCGCCTGGCCAACGTGCTCAAGCTGGCTGCCGACAAGATCGACTGGAGCCGCTGGCTGCGCAGCGAAAACGGCCTGGGCATCGCCTGTGCCTACGTCTTCGGCGCCTACGTGGCCCATGCCATCGAAGTGGCCCCGACGACCGATGGCATCGATATCCACCGCGTGGTCTGTGTGGCCGATGTCGGCCGTGCCATCAATCCGCTGGGTCTCGAGGCCCAGCTGCAGGGGGCGACCATGGACGCGTTGTCCACCGCCCTCAACCTCGCCATCACGATCAAGGATGGCAAAGTTCAGCAGACGGGATTCCGCGATTACCCGATCGCCACCACCCAGCCGCTGCCCTACGAGATCGAAACCCTCATCGTGCCCTCGACGGCCGAACCGACCGGCGCCAGCGTGATCGGCGTGCCCTCGGCGGCGCCGGCCCTGGCCAACGCGGTGTTCCGTGCCACGGCCGTACGCGTGCGTCGCCTGCCCTTGCTTCGTGAGTTCGCCCGCCTGCGCTGATTCGCCGTTTTCCACCGCCCGAGGTACCGCATGACTGTCGCATCCTTCACCTCGGGCCCCCCTGCCCCACGCACCGACGCCGACCTGATCGGCAGCAACAAGCGCTTCTATGACGCGCTCTGGTCGGAAGCCAAGCTGTTCTCACCGGACCGTTTCAACACCTGGCCGCTGGTGTCGGAGCTGGCGGCGCAGACCTCCCGACGGCTCGAAGTCGCCCCCGGCCTGCGCCCGCGGCTCCCGCTGGCGGACACGCAGTTCGTCGACCTCAGCCGGCCGGCCCTGGCCGAGCTGTCCCGTCACGGGGCCAGGGTGGCCAACGCCATGATCGGCGCGTTGCCGTTCCGCGATGCCAGTTTCGACTTTGTCTGCGCGTTCGACATCCTCGAGCACGTGGTCGACGACGAAGGCGCCCTGGGCGAACTCGCACGCGTGGCCGAGCCTGGCGCACGGCTGCTGCTCTCGGTGCCCCTCCATCCCGAGGCCTGGACCGCCTTCGATGACTTCGTCGGCCACTACCGCCGCTATGAGCCCGAAGCCATCCGGGCCCTGCTGGCACGGCACGGCTTCACCATCGAGCGCAGCGCCGTCTACGGCATGCAGCCCAAATCCTCGAAGCTGCTCGACCTCGGCCAGTGGTACCTGACCCACCAGCGCGCCCGCGCGATGTGGTGGTACAACAAGGTTTTCATGCCCCTCGGCGTGCGCTTCCAGAAGCCGCTGGCCTTCACGCCAGGCTTCGAACCGGCCCCCGGGGTGGACGAAGTCCTGCTGGTCTGCCGCAAGACTGGCCTTTAAATCGAGCAAAAACAGGGGCTTTACACATGACGCGGCGCAAGTGGTTATGATGCGCCACCTCCCCGCCCCCCGGACCCTGCATGCTCTATCTCATGCACGAATTCCAACGCTCGATGCTCAGCCCCCTGACCTACTGGGCTGAAGCGAGCGCGAAGATGTTTGGCGATATCGCCAGCCCGTTTGCCCGCATGCCTGGCGCCGACCGCGCCGCCGCAGGCTACGAGCTGATGTTCCGGCTGGGCAAGGCGTACGAGAAGCCCGAGTTCGGCATCCACACGGTGGAAGCGCACGGTCACGACGTCGCCATCGTCGAACAGGTCGCGATGGCCAAGCCGTTCTGCACGCTGAAGCGCTTCAAGCGCTTCTCCGACGACCAGGCCACGGTCGACCGCATGAAGAACGATCCGGCGGTGCTCGTCGTGGCGCCGCTCTCGGGTCACCACTCGACCCTGCTGCGCGACACCGTGCGCACGCTGCTTCGCGACCACAAGGTGTACATCACCGACTGGGTCGACGCGCGCATGATCCCGACCGACGAGGGTTCGTTCTCGCTGGCCGATTACGTCTCGTACGTCGAAGAGTTCATCCGCCACGTGGGTGTGCATCGCGCGCACGTGGTGTCGGTGTGCCAGCCCACGGTGCCGGTGCTCGCCGCCGTCTCGTTGATGGCCGCGCGCGGTGAAGACACGCCGCTGACGCTCACCCTCATGGGTGGGCCGATCGATACGCGCAAGAGCCCCACCAGTGTGGACAACCTGGCGACGACGCGGCCGCTGTCGTGGTTCCGCAACCAGCTCATCCACAAGGTGCCGTACCAGTACCCGGGCGCGGGCCGCGAGGTCTACCCCGGATTCCTGCAGCACGCAGGCTTCCTGGCGATGAACCCGAGCCGCCACGTCATGTCGCACTGGGACTTCTACGAGAACCTGCGCAAGGGCGATCTCGACGACGCCGAGCAGCATCGCAAGTTCTACGACGAGTACAACGCCGTGCTCGACATGCCGGCCGAGTATTACCTCGACACCATCGAAACCGTGTTCCAGGAACATCGCCTGCCGATGGGCACGTGGGACGTGCACGGCGAGCGCGTCCTGCCGGCGAAGATCAAGCACACCGCCCTGCTCACCATCGAAGGCGAGCTCGACGATATCTCCGGCCTCGGCCAGACCGAAGCCGCGCACGGCCTGTGCAAGGGCATCCCGAAGAAGCTCAAGAAGCACATCACCGTGGAAGGTGCCGGCCACTACGGCATCTTCAGCGGCCGCCGCTGGCGCGATGTGGTCTACCCGGACGTCCGCGATTTCATCGCGAAGTTCGACAAGGGCAACAGCAACACGGGTGCCAAGGGCAACCGCAAGGCCTGACCTACAGCAGCGCCCAGCCAATCAGCCCGATGACCAGAAAAAACGGCAACGACCAGAGATGGAACGTTGCCCACGCCTTGCGCTCGCCGAGCAGGCGCAAGGCGATCAGGTTCGCCAGCGAACCCAGTACGAAACCGAAGCCGCCGGCGTTCACACCCCAGGCGATCGTGCGCCAGTCCTTCGAATATTCCGCCAGCAGGATCGCCGCCGGCACGTTGCTGACCGCTTGCGAGGCGAGTGCGCCGGTTGCGTAAAGATGCGCCGGCTGGTCCAGCCCGAGGCCGCCCAGGAACTGCTTCACGCTGTCCAGGCCGGCCAGCATGCGCAGGTCGATGAACATTAGTACGAAGGTGAGCAGGAGGCCCCAGTCGATGCTCGCGATGATCCGCCGGCGAAAGACAAGGAACACGGCCAGCACGCCGAGCAAGCCCCACTCCGCATGATGGAAATCGGCAAG
>Ga0163161_10000953_pt1 | contig 22215 bp, 23 predicted proteins | sample S45metaG_FD_129847 | JGI IMG/M metagenome (GOLD analysis project Ga0163161, IMG submission 129847) | Switchgrass rhizosphere microbial communities from Kellogg Biological Station, Michigan, USA - S4-5 metaG | ecosystem: Host-associated > Plants > Roots > Rhizosphere > Soil | place: USA... | reverse complement strand
TGGCCGCGTCCAGGCCCTGTGCAAGAAGGGCACCGCGCGCCCGCGCGATCGGATCGGTCTGGAGCGCCGCGGCGAGTTCGGCGGGATCGCGATAGGCCGCAAGGTCGACCGACACATGCCCCTTCACGCGGTACGTCAGCGCATGCAACAGGCGCGGACCGCCGCCGCCGCGCACCTCGGCGACCAGCCGGGCGGCGCTCTCGTGCACCGCGAACACGTCGTTGCCATCGACCTGCGTGGACGCGATGTCCATCGCGCCGGCGCGTGCCGATGCGCCGTCGCCGGCCGTCATCGGGCCGCTCGCGGTGGTGGCGCTCCAGCGGTTGTCCTCGCAGACGAAGAGCACCGGCAGGCCGTACACGCGCGCCCAGTTCAGCGCCTCGAGAAAGGGGCCGCGGTTGATCGCGCCGTCGCCGAAGAAGCAGACCGTGATGTCGCCCTTCTTCTGCAGGATCTTCTGCGCATGCGCCGCGCCCACGGCAATCGGCAGGCCTGCAGCGACCACGCCGTTGGCGCCCAGCATGCCGACCGAGAAATCGGCGATGTGCATCGAGCCGCCCTTGCCCCCGTTGAAGCCCGTGGCCTTGCCGAACAGCTCGCACATCATGCGCACGAGGTCCGCGCCCTTGGCCAGCGTATGGCCGTGGCCGCGGTGCGTGGAGGTGAGGTAGTCGCTGGTTCGCAGGTGCGCGCACACGCCGGCCGGCACCGCCTCCTGGCCGGTGGAAAGGTGCAGCGGCCCGCGCACCTTGGCGGAGCCCGCGGCCTGCTGGCCATAGGCGCTCACGCCGCCCTGGCTCGCCGCTTCGGCGGCGTTCTCGAAGGCGCGAATGCGCACCATGGCGCGGTACAGGGCCAAGCCTCTGCCGTCCGGTGAAATGCTCGAAGCCATCTTGTCTCCAACGGCCTGGAAGCGGGCCGTTCGGGGAAATCGTATCAAACGAGAACAATATCTCGCACGGGGGCTTACCCCCCTGCCGTGGCGTCAGCTCGAGAGCTCAGCGGCTCACGTTCCGATGAACAGTTCTTGCGCCGCCTGCTCCAGGCACTCGGCGAAAGTGGGATCCCCGGCGTACGGCGAGTGTCCGCGCAACCACAGCAGTCCCACCGGGCGGACCAGGCGCGGCATCTCCGTGCGCAGTGGGGCCAGCGTGCCCAGTTCCGCGTACTTGTGCACGAGCGAAGCGGGCAATGTCGCGATCGCGTCGCTGCCCTGCAGGTAGGCGAGCGTGACGTTCAGCGACAGCGTCTCGATGAAACTGATGGGCGGTTCCACGCCGTTCACTTCAAACGCCGTGAGCAGGGGCTGGCGCAGCAGCGAGTCATGGGGCGGCAACACCCACGGACACTCCACCAGTTGGCGCCAGGTCGGTCTGCAATCGCCGCGCGCCAGCGGGTGGCCGTTGCGCGCAACCAGCATGGTCGCATCCTCGAACAAGGCCTTCTCTTCCAGGTTCGTTGCCGCCAATTGGGACGGCAAGGTGCCGACGATGAGGTCGAGGTGCCCGAGCCGCAGTTCTCCCAGCAGCACGTCCATGGTGGCCTCGCGGACCATGATCGACGACTTGGGAGAGGCATGCTTGAACAGCATCAACGCCTTGGGGAGCAGCCAGCCGGCCGACGCCGGCAGCACGCCGACGCGGATCTTGCGGGACGTTCCCGTGGCGAGCGCGTGCAGTTCTTCGCCGGCCTCGGACAGGTCCTGCAGGACCTTGCGGGCGTGCCGGATCAGGCATTCGCCGTAGGGCGTCGGCCGCAGTCCTCGGCCGGTGCGTTCGAACAGCACATGGCCCATGGCGGCCTGCAGATCCGACAGCGTGCGGGACAGCGCCGGCTGCGTCACGTTCATGGCGGTGGCCACCTTGCCCTGGTGGCGAAGGTCGTCGAGGGCCACGAGCACCTGCAGGTGGCGCAGCTTCAATCCGGCGCGGATGTACCAATCCAGCTTGGCCATCGGTTGTCTCCTGATATGCATTCCCGCGAAAGCGGCAAGACGCGAATCATCGCAGCAAGGAAGAGGAGCTTGGCTCCGAGGTTCGCGTTTTAACAAAACGGGTATATCGACCCCTTGTTTTTCTAATTGTCACGGGGACTTCGCACGCCCATCATTCGGCTCCCGGGGATCGCAAAAGGCCCCAAAAAGTACACAGATCGCTGACCCGACCCACGTTCTGAAGGAGCACGAAAACATGTCGAATCCGTCGCCGCGCTGGGCCGCCGGCCTGGTGCTTGCCGCCACCCTGGTTTCCGGTGCCTGGGCGCAAGCCCCCATCAAGATCGGCTTCCACGCCGGCCTCACGGGTCCCGCCGCCGCCGACGGCAATGCCGCCCTTGCCGCGGCCCGCGTGGCAGTCGAGCAGAGCAACGCGCAAGGCGGCATCGGCGGCAGGAAGCTCGTCCTCGTCGTCGAGGACGACCAGGGCAAGCCCGAGCACGCCGCGCAGGTTGCCAACCGCCTGATCGGCGAGGGCGTGCGCGCGGTGATCTCGGCCGCGTACTCCGCGCCGGCGCGCGCCGCCGCGCCGGTGTTCCAGAAGGCGCAGCTGCCCTATGTGGTCGCCGTGTCGTCGGCACCCGAGATCACGCGGGGCGGCGACTACATGTTCCGCGTCACCAGCGTGGGCGAAGTGCAGGGCCGCGCCGCCGCCAAGGCGATGGGCGAATTGCTGCACAAGAAGCGCGTCGTGCTGCTGACCATGAAGACCGATTTCGGCAAGGCGCTGGTTGCGGGCTTCAAGGAGGCGGCCCCGCGCTTCGGGCTGGAGGTCGTGAAGGAATACGAGTACGCGCCGACCGACCGCCAGTTCGGGCCCTTGATCGCATCCATCAAGGCGGACAACCCGCAGGCGATCTATGTCACCGGGTTCTATTTCACGGGCGGGCCGCTGGTGGCGCAACTGCGCAGCGCCGGCGTGTCGGCCGACATCCTGGGGGCGGAATCGCTCAGTCCGCAGCAGTACATCGACATCGCCGGCCCGGCCGCCGAAGGCACGGTGATCACCAACGTCATCGACTGGGGTTCGCAGGACCCGGCGGTCGTGGATTTCCTCGGCCGCTTCAAGGCGGCGACGGGAACGCCCGCAGCGGCGGTGGCCGCGACGACGCATGCGGCGACGACCGTGCTGTTGGCGGCGTTGCGCAATGCGAAGTCGGACGAGCCGGCCAGGATCCGCGCCGCACTGGAAACCACGGACGTCATGACCGTCATGGGCCGAGTCAGCTTCAACAAGCTGCGCGAAGTCAGAAAGAATTTTCCGCTGTCGATCGTGCGCAACGGCAAGTGGCAACGCTTCGGGGTCATCGACGACGCCGGACTGCTGGCACCCCCCGAGCAGTGAACCCCCGGAAGAGACCATCGCACCCGTTGGTGCGTCAAAGAAGGTGAAACGCAAATGACCTATCACGCCCGTACACGCAAAGTGGCCCACGACGACCTGGCCTGGGACTTCGGCACGCAGACCTACCAGGTCTTCCCGTACGAACACTACCGCTGGTGCCGAGAGAACGACCCCGTCCACCGCGTGGACCTGCCCAATGGAAACGTGGTCTACATGATCACGAAGTACGAGGACATCAAGGCGGCGGCCCTGGATCACAAGCGGTTCTCCGCCGCGGTCACCGACACGGTCGGCTGGCTGATGTTCAAGGATCCGCCCGAGCACACCACGATCCGCAGCAGCGTGCAGTCGCACCTGTCCAAGAAGGGCATCGACCTGATCGATGCCGCCATCGACCGCATCAACCGCGAGAGCTTCCAGTACCTGCTGGACGGCCGCGGCGGCGACGCGGCCACCTATTGCCAGCTGTTCCCGGCGGCGGTGGTCAACCACATGCTCGGGATCAAGATCGATCCGCAGCAGATCGACTACTGGATCGGCTGCTCGCTCAGGGCCATGGGCCAGGCCTTCGGCCTGCCAGGCAAGCCGGAAGACCACAAGGGCCAGGCGGATCTCGTCGCGTTCCTCGAGGGCGTGGTGCGCGACTACATCGCGCATCCGGAAGACAACATCGGCTCGCTGCTCGCGCAGAACGCGGCAGAGGGCGGCAAATTGTCCGTGCGCAACGTGGCCGACTTCATGAACATGCTGTTCACCGGCGGACATGAAACGACCACCTTCACCCTCAGCAGCGCCATCGGCATCCTCGCGCAAGACCCGGCCTTGTTCAGGCGCATCAAGGACGATCGCTCGCGCATCCCCGCCTTCATCGACGAGACCCTGCGCTACCGGCCCGTGCTGCAGTCGAACCCCCGCATCGCGGCCGAAGACATCACGATCCGCGGCGTGACGATTCCCAAGGGCTCCATCGTGAAGCTGTGCACCGGCAGCGGGAACATGGACGAAGACGTCTTCGAGAACCCCGAGGCGTTCAACATCGACCGGCCGAACGTGAGCGAGCACCTGTCGTTCAGCCGGGGGGTCCACACCTGCATCGGCGCAGTCCTTGCCCGTCGCGAGTTGTCCAAGGCCATGACGCACTTTTTCGAGACCATCGCGTCCATCCAGCTGGACGCCGATCGTCCCGTGAAGCCCCACCTCGGAGGCACGGGCAACGAGCACGGATTCGATTCCGTGCCCGTGCTGATCGAGACGGATGCGGCGAGGGCCTGAGCCGTGAAATACACGAGCATCGAACGATCGAGTGCGCAGTCGCTCGCAGTGCGTGAGAACACGCGCGGCTTTCGCGCGAGCTGCGAGCAGCCCGATGCGGTATCGGTCCAGGAACGCAGGCTGGCCATCGCCGGGATGATGGAGGCGGGCTACAGCCAGCACGTGCGGCGGGACGGTGACGTCTTCGGCTCGGTCGACATGAACGGCGTGCCGGCCGAGGTGGTCGGCATCGCGGGGGCGACGCCCGACTGCAACCTGCTGTTCATCCACGGCGGCGCCTATTGCCTCGGAAGCCCGCAAACGGCCCGGACCCTCTCGGTTCCATTGGCGCGTGACGCCAACGCCAGGGTGTTCGTGCCCGACTACCGCCTGGCACCGGAGCACAGGTTTCCCGCCGCGGCGGACGACGTGCTGGCTGCGTACAAGTACCTTGTCGAGGCGGAGAAAGTCGATCCCGCGCGCCTGTTCATCGGCGGCGATTCTTGCGGCGTCAACCTCGCGCTCGGCGCCGTGCTCAGGGCGCGGCAAGCCGGGTTGCCCGCGCCTCGCGGCATCGTCGCGTTTTCGCCGTGGCTCGACCTGACCTCGTCGCTGCCGTCATTCCGCACGAATGCGCAGCGCGATGAGTTCGTGCACCCCAACATCGTCGACACATGGGTCGCGCAGTACATGGGACAGGAGAGCTGGGCCCATCCACTCGCCTCGCCCCTGGACGCGGATCTCGGCGGCATGCCGGCCTGCTTCATCGCCTGCGGCAGCACCGAGATGTGGCACGACGACGCTGCGGTGCTCGCGAACAGGCTGGACAAGCTCGGCGTCGATGTCGAACTCGAAGTCTGGAAAGACATGCCGCACGTCTGGCCCATCTTTGCCGGGCAGCTGCCCGAAGCCGACGAAGCCCTGGCGAATGCTGCGCGGTTCATGCGCCGCTGCCTTCGCTGATCGACCACATCCCTTGACTGGAAAGAACATGGACTTCAAGAGCTATATCTGTTTGAGCTGCGGCTGGGTGTACCACGAGAACGATGGCTTGCCCGAAGAAGGCATCGCCGCGGGAACGCGCTGGGAAAACATTCCCGACGACTGGCGTTGTCCGCATTGCGGCGACAAGAAGTCGGATTTCAACGTGGTGGAGTTCTGACCATGACAGTCATCGTCACGGAGAAGTGCGATGGGTGCCGGTTCACCGACTGCGTGACCGTCTGCCCCGTGGCCTGCTTCCATACCGACGGCACCATGGTCTACGTGAACCCGGTGGAATGCATCGATTGCGGCGCCTGCATCCCGGTCTGCCCGGTCCACGCCATCTACGAAGCACGCGACCTGCCGGCAGAGTTCGAGCATTGGAAAGGCGTGAACGCCGAGCGCGCCGCGGGCCTGCCGAACATTTCCGAAAAGCTCGAGCCCCTGCCGACGGCACTCAGCCGGCAGCAGGCCCTGGGCTACGGCAGTTGAGCAGCCATTGCACGCGGGAATGAACGCCATGCGAATCGCCATCATCGGTAGCGGACCTTCAGGCTTCTACGCTGCCGAAGCCATGCAGAAGAAGGTACCCGGCGTGGCCATCGACATGTTCGAACGCCTGCACGCGCCCTATGGCCTCGTGCGCTATGGCGTGGCGCCCGACCACGAGAAGCTCAAGGCGGTGACCAAGGTCTTCGACATGGTCGCGGCCAAGCCGGGCCTGCGATGGTTCGGCCAGGTGGAACTGGGGCGCGACATCCATCTCGAGGACCTCACGCGGCGCTACCACGCGGTCGTGCTCGCGACCGGCGCCCAGGCCAGCAAGAGGCTCGGCGTCCCCGGGGACGGCAAGCCGGGCAGCTACAACGCAGCGGACTTCGTCGCCTGGTACAACGGCCATCCCGATTTCCGCCACCTTCGGTTCGACTTGTCGGGCGAGACGGCGGTGGTGGTCGGCCACGGGAACGTGGCACTCGACGTCGCACGCATCCTGCTCAAGCCGGTCGACGAGCTGGCTTGCACCGAGATTGCCAGCCACGCGCTGGAAGCGCTTCGCAACAGCAAGGTGCGCAAGGTCTGCGTGGTCGGAAGGCGCGGACCGGCGCAGGCCAGGTTCACCAACAAGGAGCTGGCCGAATTCGAGCAGCTGGCGGGCGTGACCGCGCTGGCACGGGCCGACGAGATGGCCATCAACGAAGCCACCCGGTTCGAGCTGGAGAGCCCGGCTGCGGATGAGGCGCGCAGGAACGTGGCACTGTTGCGCAAGTTCGCCGACACGGCCAGCGATGCCGCATCTGCCAACGAGCGTTGCGTCGAGTTCAGGTTCTGCCTGGCACCTGCGAGGCTGGAAGGGACCGACGAGGTCGACGCGCTGGTGCTCGAACGCACGGCCTTGACCGGATCCGCTTTCCAGCAGGCGTCGCGCGGCACCGGCGAGTTTCTCCACGTGCCCTGCCATGCCGTGTTTGCGAGCGTTGGCTACCGGGGCGTTGCACCGGCCGGCATTCCTTTCGACGCGCGTGCATCGACCGTGCGCCACGTCGCCGGCAGGGTCGTCGACGAAGCAGGCGTGCCGCATCCGGGCCTCTATTGCACCGGTTGGATCAAACGCGGTCCGACGGGTGTCATCGGCACCAACCGCAACGACAGCGTGGAAACCGTTGCGACCTTGTTGGCGGACCTTCAGGCCGGCGCGCTGGGTGCGCCGGCGGCCGACGACGACATTGCCGACCTGCTGCGAGACCGCGGCGTCGACTTCATGGACTTCCGGGCGTGGTCCCGGCTGGACGCGTTCGAGAAGCAGGCGGGGGCGCACTCCGGCAAGGCGCGAGAAAAACTGGTCCAGCGGCACGAAGTGCGCGCAGCGCTGCAAGCGGCCGCTGGATCTTCATCGACATGCACTACGTGAGAACAACATGGATCTAGATCTTTCCGGCAAGAAATTCTTCGTCACTGGCGTTGCGTCAGGGATCGGCCACGCCACCGCCGAGCTGCTGCTTCGAGCAGGCGCCGAAGTCGTGGGCGCCGACCGCGCCGAGTTGAGCAAGCCGCTGGCACTCGCTGCCTTTCATCATCTGGATTTGAGCGATCCGGCACTGATCGATCGCGCCGTTGCTGCGGCAGGGGACGGCTACGACGCGCTGATCAACGTCGCGGGGGTGTCGTCCCTCGCGTCGACCGACATGCAGTTCCGCGTCAACTTCCTGGGCACGCGGCACCTGACCCTCGCGATGGTGCCGAGGCTCAAGGCCAGGTCGGCCGTGTTCAACGTCGCCTCCAGCACCGCAGTGCGCTGGGAACAGCACCTGGACCGCTTCACGCCGCTGGTCGAGACCCGGAGTTTCGAAGAGGGCTTGCAGTGGCTCGAGGCGAATCCCCAGGAAAGCCCGATCTCCTATGCATGGTCGAAGGAGGCGCTGATCATCTGGACCATGAAGACGGGGCTCGAATGGATCGGCACCGGCCGCCGCATCAATGCCCTGAGCCCGGGGCTGACGTACACGCCGATGCATGCGGAGTTCGTGCAGGCACACGGCGAGGCCCTGCTGAAGAAGGATGCCGAGCGCACCGGCGATGCCGGCAGCGCGGAGGACGTGGCCAAGGCCCTGGTCCTGCTGCAGCACGACTACGCGGGCTGGTGGAACGCGGCCAACATCAATGTCGATGGCGGCTTCAGCGCTTCGGTGCTGCTGGCGAAGGAAAACTTCGGCGACGTCTGAACCGCCGGCAGGCAAGCGTCGACACAAGACTCAATCCAGGAGACATGATGAAAACCGCAATTCGTTCCAAGATCCGACCGGCCTTCGTGCTGGTCACACTGATGCTGGCAGCCGCCACGGCGTCGGCTCAGGCCACAAGCACGGTCGAGTCCAGGCTCAAGGCCGAACTGACCGCCATGGGTTACCCCGAAGGCAAGTTGCCGAACCTGCTGCCCGACAGCGGTCCCTGGCTGCACGGCGCCGTGGTCGGCAACCTGTTGTTTCTCTCGTCCGCCGCGCCGCAGGACGCCAATGGCCAATGGATCAAGGGACCCATCCCGTCCAGGAATTCGGTGCAGGACGCGCCCATGCTCGCGCGCCGGGCGTGCGTGCGCCAGATCGCCCGGATGAAGCAGGTGCTCGGGGACCTGGACCGGGTCAAGCGCATCGCTTATGTGCGCTTCAACATTGCCGTGGATCCAGGATTCTCCGAACTCACCCCGATCGCGGAAGGCTGCTCGACGCTCTACACCGCGGTGTTCGGTGAAGCCGGAAAGCATCCGCGTGTCATGGAAGGTGTCAGCGCCAACCCGAGCAACACGGCGATGGAAGTCGAAACGATTGTGGAAGTCCGGTGATCCGGGTTCCTGAAGGAGCAGATATGGAAGTAATCGTCGCAGGGGCTGGCATCGGTGGATTGAGCACGGCGCTCAGCCTGCACGATGCGGGCATTCCCGTGAAAGTCTATGAAGCAGCGCCCCGCATCGAGGCGATGGGCCTTGGCATCCACCTGCAGCCCAATGCCGTGCGTGAACTCACCGAGCTGGGCTTGGGTGACGCGTTGATGGCGATCTCCGTCGGCATCGAGAACCTCGGGTTCTACAGCGTGCACGGCAACAAGATCTGGAGCGAATCGCGCGGCAGTGCTTCCGGCTACCGCTGGCCGCAGTGCGCGGTGCACAGGGGCGATCTGCAGGTGCTCTTGCTCAAGGCCGCGAGGGAGCGCATCGGGGAGCAGAACATCGTCACCAGTCACACCTTGACCGAGTTCGAGCAAGACAAGGATGGCGTGACGCTGCACTTCATCGACAGCGAGACGCGGCAGCGGCTGCCGTCCGTGAAGGGCAGCATCCTGGTGGCTGCGGACGGATTGCATTCGGGTGTGCGAAAGCATTTCTATCCTCAGCAGGGGCTGCGGTTCGGCGGCCAGCTGATGTGGCGCACGGCCGTGGCCGTCGATGCCTGGCTCGGGGGCAACACCATGACGATGGTCGGCCACCGCAACCAGAAGCTGGTGGCCTACCCGATGCGTCACTTGCCCGATGGCCGGGTCCTGGGCAACTTCATCTTCGAGCTGGGACAGTCCGGCGACGGTCCGCCGCGCGAGGAGTGGAACCGCAGGATCGACAAGGCCAAGTTTGCGCACGCCTTCGCGGACTGGAAGTTCGACTGGCTCGATGTGCCGGCGCTCATCCAGGCGGCCGACAGCATCTTCGAGTTTCCGAAGGTCGATCGCGACCCGGTCGAACGCTGGTCGTTCGGGCGCGTCACCTTGCTGGGGGATGCGGCGCACCCGATGCACCCTGTCGGATCGCAGGCCGGTTCCCAGGCCGTGGTGGACGGCCGCGTGCTCGCCAAGCACCTGGCCGACCATCCGGATCGCCCCGAGCTCGCGCTTCAGGCATACGAAGCGGAACGGCTGGCGCCGATGCGCGACATCTGCCTGTCCAACCGCAACCTGTCGCACGAAATCATCATGGACCTCGTGCACGAGCGTGCGCCCGACGGCTTCACCAACATCGACGACGTCATTCCGGCAGCGGAGATCGCAGAGCGTGCCGAGGCATTCCGCACCAGAGCGGGATTCGATGTGACATCCCTGAATGCACGCGAGTCCCACTCGCGGCAGCGGGGCTGCCCGGTTCTTCGCGCCTGAGAGGCCTCGGCCTCTGCCTGATCCATCTTCAAGCAAAGAAGCGCGCTTCCCATGAACCTCATTCTGAATCTCACCACCCAGGGGCTGATCAACGGCGCGATCTACGCGCTGGTGGCCATCGGCCTGGCCATGGTGTTCGGGCTGCTGCGGGTGCTGCACATTGCGCACGCGGGCCTGTTCACCCTCGGCGGCTACCTGGGCCTGGTCATCACCAATGCCACGGGCAGCTTCGCGCTGGGCATGCTCCTGAGCATGGCGTGCGTGGCCGCCTGCGGCATGCTGATGTACCGCTTCTGCTACGAGCCGATCCTGGACCAGCCGCCGTATGTGCCGCTGATCGCTTCAGTGGGCATGTTTCTCGCCATCGAGGAACTCCTGCGGCTGGTGTTCGGCGACTATGGCCTGTCCTACCGCGTGCCGCCGCTGCAAGGCGCCGTAGTGATTGCCGGCATGCAGATCAAGTATGCCGAACTGGGCGCCGTGGCCATGGCCGTCGTTCTTCTGGTGGGCCTTGCGGTCTTTGCCGCGCGCACCCGCGTCGGCATGGCCTGGCGCGCCAGCGTCAGCGAGCCTCGCATGGCGGCATCGTGCGGCATCAGCTTGCGGCAGGTGCGCTATCTGAATTTCGCCATCGGCTCGGCCTTCGCGGCGGCCGCCGGCGTGATGGTGGGCGTGCTCAACAACCTGGTGGAGCCGTCCATGGGCGCGGTGCCCACCTACAAGGCGCTGGCGATCATCGTCCTCGGGGGCCTGGGCAACATGGCCGGCACGCTGGTGGCATCGCTGCTGCTGGGCCTGGTCGAGGCTTTCGGATCGACCTACCTCGCCAACGTGCTGGACCGCGACAGCGTGGCATTCGCCGCAATGCTCGCCGTGCTGCTGGTCAAGCCGGAAGGTCTCTTCTCCGGTGGCCAATGGCGTCGCCGGCTGGTGCAGTTCATGAAACAGAAAGGAGCGACTCAATGGGCGCTTATGAAACGTCACTCCTGACCCTGGTGGCCATCCACGTGATCCTGGCGTTGAGCCTCAACCTCATCACCGGCCTGTGCGGGCAGGTGAGCCTGGGGCACGCGGCGTTCTTCGGCGTGGGCGCATATGCGACGGCACTGCTCGCCAAGGCCGGTTTCGGCATGGCGGTCACCTTGTCCTCCGCATTGCTGCTGGCCGGCATCGCCGGGCTGTTGGTCGGTTTCTGCAGCCTGCGGGTGCGGGACGATTTCCTCGCGATCGCGACCATGGCGGCGGGCTTCCTGTTCGTCGGTGCGGTGCGCACGACCGATGCACTCGGGGGTGAGCTCGGCATCTCCCAGATACCTGCCACCGGCCTGGGTGACGCGTATCCGGTGTTGGTGATGGCCTGTGCGGCACTGACAGGGCTGGTCTGCTGGGTCGTGAAGCGCAGCTGGCTGGGCTATGTCTTCGAAGCGGTCAGTGCCGACGAGCCCGCGGCGCGCAGCCTTGGCATCGACACGCCGCTCTACAAGCTTGCGGCGTTCACGATCGGCACCGCACTGGCGGGCCTGGCCGGCTGCCTCTACGCGTACCACCTGGGCAATGTGGGCACCGAGGCCTTCGGGTTCCCCGTGTCCGTGATGATCCTCGCCATGGTCGTGATCGGCGGCATGGGTTCGCTGTGGGGCAGCGTGCTCGCCGCGGTGCTGCTGACCCTGGCGCCCGAGTGGTTCCGCTTCGTGAACGACTACAAGCTGCTGGTGTTCGGCCTGCTGCTGTTCGCCATCATGCGGATCGCACCGCAAGGCCTGTTTCCCTGGCTGGCGCAGCACCTGCGTGTGCTGCGGGCGAAGGAGATGGCATGAGCACGAAGCTGTTGCAGGTGCGAGACCTGGGCGTGCGTTTCGGCGGCGTCGTCGCGGTGAACGGGGTTTCGTTCGATCTCGCGACAGGCGAGCTGGTGGGGCTGCTCGGGCCCAATGGCGCGGGCAAGACGACGCTGCTGCGGCTCATTTCCGGAGCGGTCGCGCCGGGATCGGGCGAGATCCGATTCGCGGGCCTGCCAGTCGGCCGGGTGGCGGCGGCTGGGCGCGCGCGGCTCGGCATGGCGATGTCGCACCAGATCGTGCGCCCCTTTCGCAACATGAGCCTGCTGGACAACGTGGTGCTGGCCGCCGGTGCCGAGATCACGCAAACACCGTGGCGCGCCGTCGCCACGCTGGATCGCAAGGGCCTGCGCGAGGCGGCGCTGCGCTGCCTGGAGATGGTCGGCATCGCGGATCTGGCGGACAGCATGCCGTCGACACAGCCGCTCGGGGTGCTCAAGCGCCTGGAGGTTGCCCGTGCCCTGGCCACGCGGCCCAAGCTGCTGCTGCTGGACGAACCGCTGGCAGGCCTCGGGCATGAGGAGGCGGTGCGATTGGCCGACCTCGTTCGGCGGCTGAACGCATTGGGAACCACCATCCTGCTGATCGAACACAACCTGGCCGAAGTGATGCGTATCTGCCCGCGCATCGTCGTGCTGGACAACGGCCGCAAGATTGCCGACGGCCGGGCCGCCGAGGTGATGGCGAACCCGCATGTGGTCGAGGCCTACCTCGGCGAGGGAGCCGTCCATGCTTGAAGTCGAGCGCGTGAGTTGCGGCTATGGCGCCGCCGTGGTCCTGCACGAACTCTCACTCACGGTGAACAGGGGAGAGATCGTTGCGCTGATCGGACCGAACGGCGCCGGCAAGACCTCCACCTTGCAGTGCATCGCGGGCCATGTGCGCGCGACCGGCGGCAATGTGCGTTTCGGTGGGCGGGACATCACCGCACTGGCGCCCCAGGCGCGGGTGCGTGCGGGCATCGCCATCTCGCCCGAAGGCCGCAAGCTGTTCGGCGACATGACCGTGCGGGAGAACCTGCTGGTGGGTGGCTATTCGCAGCCCGCCCGCGTGGCCGCGCACAACATGCAGCGCGTGCTGGACATTTTCCCGCGGCTGCAGGAGCGCTTCGGATCGCTCGGGCGAACGCTTTCGGGCGGCGAGCAGCAGATGGTGGCGATCGGACGTGCGCTCATGGCGCAGCCCGAACTCATCCTCATCGACGAGCTGTCGCTGGGCTTGATGCCGAAGAATGTCGACATCTGCTATGCGGCCCTCCACCAGCTCAGGCAAGCGGGGCTCGCGGTGCTGCTGGTCGAGCAGAACCTTTCCAAGGCACTCGCGTTTTCGGACCGCGTGTACGTCCTCGAATCCGGGCGGCTGGTCTGGTCGGGCAGCGCCAAGGCCGCGCGTGCGCGCGGGGACCTGGCCGCCACCATCCTGGGTCATGCGCCCGCCGAAGCCGGCGTGCAAGAGGAGGCACTGCAATGAAGGCGATCGACCTGGCCTATGTGCGCTACCAGACGCCGGACCTGCCGCGGCTGGAAACCTTCCTGCGCGACTTCGGCATGCATCCGGCCGTGCCCTGCGATGGCAAGCGCCTGCTGATGCGGGGGAGCGGTGCTGCGCCGTTCGTCTACGAGGCGGTTCTGGGCAACGAACCTCGCTTCCTCGGGGCCGGGCTCCAGGTGGCGTCGCGCGGCGACCTCGATGCGCTCGCGCGCTTGCCGGGCTCGAGCGGCGTCGAGCCGGTGCCCGGACTTGCGGGCGGCGGCGAGCGTGTGCGCATGCGCATGCCTGATGGCTTCGAGATCGATGCCTTGCACGGCGCCGTGCCTGCGCAGCCGCTGCACCTGCCGCGCGTCGACGACTTCAACGCCGCGGCGGCCAAGCCGCGCAAGAACGTGCCGGTGCGCGTGCCACGCCAGAGCCAGCCGGTGCGGCGCCTGGGCCATTTCGTGCTGCATGTCAGCGATCACGACGTGTCGGTGGCCTGGCTGCGCGAGCGCTTCGGGCTCGTCGCCTCGGACTACCTGGCCGTGCCCGGCGAGCCGGGTCGCACCATCGGCAGCTTCCTGCGGGTGGATGCGGGAGAGGCGTGGGTGGACCACCACTGCATGCTCGTGCTGCAGGCGCCGGTGGTCGGCGTGCACCACTGCTCGTTCGAGATGGACGGGCTGGATGCCGTGATGAGCGCGCACGACTTCCTGCTGGAGCGAGGCTACACGCTCGACTGCGGTGTCGGCAGGCACCTGCTGGGCAGCCAGATCTTCGACTACTGGCGCGACCCTTTCGGCTTCCGGATCGAGCACTACACCGACGGCGACGTGGTGAACCACCTGCACCGTGCCAGCGTCTTCGCCGGCACTGCGGACGAGACCACCCAATGGGGGGCGAAACCGCCTCTGGACTTCTTTTCTTGACGGAAACAAAGCGAATGACGATACAACGCATCAGCAGCCCCGAAGTCACCGAGCCGGCGCCGGGCACCTGGTCCAACTGCCTCAAGGTGGGCGACACGGTGTACGTTGCTGGCCTCACGGCCCGCGACCGCAACCTGCAGCCCATGGGCGGCGACGAGTACGCGCAGGCCCGGTTGATCTTCGAACGGATCGCGCACCTGGTCACGGCCGCGGGCGGCTCGATGCGCGACGTGGTGAAGCTCAACATCTACGTCACGCGAATCGCCAACCGCGAACAGGTCTGGCGTGCACGGCGCGAATTCTTCGAGGGCGCGTTTCCGGTCGCCACGCTGGTGGAGGTCAGCGCATTGGCGCAGGCCGCGATCCTGGTGGAGATCGAAGCGGTCGCCGTGCTGGGACACGGAGGGAGGCCATCATGAACATCAGGGAACAACCGGTCCACCGCGACGCCCCACCGGGGCTGTCGCCATCCACACGCGAGAAGCTGGCGCAGGTGGGCACGGCCAACATCGCCAACTCGCTTCTCAGGCGTGGCTTCCGAAACGCCTACCTGCTGGGCCTCCATCCGGTCTCCGGAATGCAGGAATCGATGGTGGGGCCGGCCTACACGCTGCGCTTCATGCCGGCGCGCGAGGACATCGACACCATGGCCAACTACGGCCGCGACGACAACCTGCACCGCCGCGCCGTGGAGGAGTGCCCGCCCGGCCACGTGCTGGTGATCGATACGGGCGGATGCGTGCGTTCGGCGGCCGCTGGCGACCTCATGGCGCTGCGCATGCGCCAGCGCGGCGTGGCAGGCGTCGTCACCGATGGGGGCTTTCGGGACACGCCGGGTATCCGTGCCACGAACCTGCCGGCCTACCAGCGGCAAGCCGCGCCGCCGGCCACGCCCATCGCCATGCACCCGGTCGAGCTCAACGGACCGGTGGGCTGCGCGGACGTGGCGGTGTACCCCGGCGACGTGCTGGTGGGCGACGCCGAGGGCGTGGTGGTGATCCCGCTGCACCTGGTCGACGAGGTTGCCCAGGAGGCACTGGAAGCCGTCGACTACGAGCGCTTCGCGGCACTGCACATCTCGCGCGGGCGCCCGATCTTCGGATTGTTTCCGGCGACCCCGGAGAGCCGCAAGGAATACGACGGCTGGGTCGCAGCCGGACGTCCGGCCCTGGAGGTCCTGCAATGAACCCGCCCAACGAAGCCACGATGAAGACGCTCGAACTGCTGATCCGGACGCAAGCGCTCGATCCGGCGGGATGGATCGACTTTGCCGAGTACGGATTCCGCCAGTACTTTCTCTGGAAGAACGCGGACACCGGCGCCAGCATCGCGCTGCTGGAGTACCGGAAGGGCGGCCGCATCCCCGTGAAGCACTCGCATGCGTCCAACCAGTTCATGTACTGCCTGGAAGGCGACTACGAGTACACGGACAGCCAGCTGCGCTTGACGCCGGGTTCGTTCTACATGAACCCGAAGGACCATCCGCACGGCCCCACCGTGGCGCACGAGCGCAGCGTGCTGATCGAGATCTACGACGGCCCCCATTACTACGAGAAGCCGGCGTTCCACACGGACCAGACCATCTCCGGCTTCCTTTCCAAAAACTGAGGAACTCACGCAATGTTCGACACGCAAGAAGTGCTGCGCCAATTCGGCATCCAGCCGATCCATGCAGGCGCCTGCTCCGGCCCCGGGCGCTGGAGCGCCACCGGGGACCGCGCGCTCATCGACGCGGTCAATCCGGCCGATGCAACAGTGACGTCCCGCGTCGCCGGCGCCAACGCCCTCGACTACGAGGCGGTCATGGCCACGGCGGTCGCCACGCAGCGGTCCTGGCGCATGGTGCCGGCGCCGCGCCGCGGAGAACTGGTGCTGCGCATCGGCCAGCTCGCAGACGAACACCTCGAAGGCCTGGCCGCCGTCGTCGCGCTCGACACCGGCAAGTCGCTGATGGAGGCCCGCTCGGAAGTGAAGGAACTGGTCGACATGGCGACCTTCGCGGCGGGCCAGTCGCGCATGCTGTACGGTTCCACGCAGCAGTCGCAGCGCGCGAAGCACCGCATGTACGACCAGTGGCTCCCGCTCGGCGTGGTGGGCGTGATCTCGGCGTACAACTTTCCGGCGGCGGTCTGGGCGCAGAACGGTTTCCTCGCGGCGATCGGCGGCAACACGGTGGTCTGGAAGCCGAGCCCGAAGGTGCCGCTCACAGCCCTGGCGCTGCAGCACCTCTGCAACATCGCCATGGAGGAAATGGGCCTCGAGGGCGTGTTCACGATCTTCATTCCAGAGACCAACGAACTGGCCGAACTGCTCGTCTCCGACGTGCGCGTGGCGCTGGTCTCGTTCACCGGCTCCACGGCGGTCGGCCGCAAGGTGGCCGACGTGGTGGGACGCACGCTCGGCCGTCGCTACATGCTGGAGTGTTCGGGCAACAACGGCTGCATCGTGGACGAGACCGCGGACCTCAAGCTGGCCGCGTCCAGCATCACCTTCGGTGCCGTGGGGACCACCGGGCAGCGCTGTACCAGCACGCGCCGCGTGATCGTGCACCGCTCGGTCGAAGGCGAGCTCGTGGAACTGCTGAAGAAATCCTTCGCGCAGATCCGGATCGGCGACCCGCGCGAGCCCGGCACCGTGGTCGGGCCGCTCGTGGACAAGGCCGCCGTGGGCCATTTCGAAGCTGCTGTGCGCGAGGCGGCCGCCCTCGGGGGCCAGGTCGTGTTCGGTGGCCGCCGCATCGACCGTCCCGGCCATTACGTGGAGCCGACGCTCATCACGCAGGTTCGTCCGGAGTGGCCTTGCGTGCAGCATGAAACGTTTGCGCCCATCGTGTACGTGGTGCCCTACGACACCATCGAGCAAGCCATCGATATCCACAACGGCGTGCCCCAAGGCCTGGCATCCGGGATTCACAGCACGAACCTGGGCAACATCGAGCTGTTCCTCTCGGCTGCGGGCAGCGATTGCGGCATTGCCAAGGTCAACATGGGGACGACGGGCGCCGACATCGGTGCGGCGTTCGGCGGCGAGAAAGAAACGGGCGGCGGCAGAACGGCCGGGTCCGATGCCTGGAAAGGCTACATGCGGCGGCAGAGCGTGTGCATCAACTGGGGCGGCGAGTCGCCCTGGGGCAGCCGTCTCAAGCTCTGAGGAAGAATCTTGAAACTTGGAACTGTTGAATTGCGCACCGGCGAGGAGCGCCTCGCCTGCCTGCGCGCCGACGGCAACGCCGTGCTGGCGCCGCGCGAGTTCGGTGACATGCAACGCGTGATCGAAGCGTGCGACCTCGCTGTTCCGGCTTTGCGCAAGCTCTGCGAGTCTGCGCAATCCGAGGGCATCGCACTCTCCGAGCTGCGGCTCCTGTCGCCGGTGCGCCGATTGCGCCGCGACGTGCTGTGCACGGGCTGGAACTACTGGGATCACTTCCACGAGAGCGAGGGCAAGCGCGAAGGGCAGGACGTGCCCAAGCCCGAGGCGCCGACCTTCTTCACCAAGGGTCCGGACGTGCTGATCGGGCCGCACGACGACATCGCGTTCGACCCTGCCATCTCGAGCAAGTGGGACTACGAGGCCGAGATTGCGCTCGTCATCGGCAAGGAAGGGCGCAGCATCCCTCGCGAGCGCGCGATGGCGCACGTGTTCGGCTACTGCCTCGCCAACGATGTCTCGCAACGCGACCTGCAACGCCGGCACGGCGGCCAGTGGCTCAAGGGCAAGAGCATCGACGGCACCATGCCCCTCGGCCCCTGGCTCACGCTGCGCGACGACGCCGAACTGCCCGGTATCACGCTCGAGTGCGAACTGAACGGCGCGGTCCTGCAGCAGGCGAGTGCATCGCAGATGGCATTCGGCATTGCCGAGCTGGTGAGCGAACTCTCGTTCGGCATGACTCTGAAACCGGGCGACGTGCTCCTCACGGGCACCCCCAGCGGGATCGGCAATGCACGGACACCGCCCGTGTTCCTCAAGGAGGGCGATCTGGTTGTCGTGCGCGCAACCGGCCTGGGCGAACTGAGAAACCGGCTCGTCGCCAAGGACCTGAGCTCCTACGCCACCCCTGCCTGACATCCGCCACCCACAAACAAACCAAAAGGAATCTTGCATGCCAACCATTGCAGTCGTCTTCCACTCCGGCTACGGCCACACCCAGCGCATGGCGCAGGCCGTGGCGCAAGGCGCCGGCGCGGCGCTGATCGCCATCGACGCCGAGGGCAACCTCCCGGCCGGCGGCTGGGAGCAGCTCAAGGCCGCCGACGCGATCATCTTCGGCACGCCGACCTACATGGGCAACGTCAGCTGGCAGTTCAAGAAATTCGCCGATGGCTCGTCCAAGTACTGGTACGCGCAGGAATGGAAGGACAAGATCGCCGCCGGCTTCACCAACAGTGCCGGATTGAACGGCGACAAGCACGCCGCGCTGAATGCGCTGTTCACGATGGCCATGCAGCACGGGATGATCTGGGTCAGCCAGGGGTTGATGCCCAGCAACACCAAGGCCGCGAAGCGGGATGACGTGAACTACCTCGTGTCGTTCAGCGGTGCCATTGCCCAGTCGCCCTCGGATGCAAGCGCCGGCGAGATGGCGGCGGGCGACCTGGAGACGGCGCGCCTGTTCGGCGAGCGCGTGGCCTCCGTGGCGGCCCGGATGACGGCCGGCCATCCGCTGCATCCGAGCGCCGTGCCGGCTTGATCGCCGGCGCCACGAGGCCGGCGTGAAGCGATTTTCTTCACGACAACGACAACGACCAGGAGCAAACCGAGTGAAAACGCCCATCACCATCAGCCGCCGGACCGCGCTTGCCGCTGCGGCCTGTTTGCTCCCCGCGGCGGCCGCTTTCGCGCAGGAGCCGCCGTTTCCCACACGGCCGGTGCGATTGATCAGTCCGTTCCCCGTCGGCAGCGGGCCCGACGGCGTGGCGCGCCTTGTCGCGGACAAGCTCGCACGCGCCTGGGGCCAGCCCGTCACCGTCGACAACAAGCCGGGCGGCAACGGGTTCATCGCCATCAATGCCTTCAAGCGCGGCGCGACCGACGGGCACGACCTGGTCCACCTGGAGAACGTGCACCTGACGGCGTACCCGCATCTCTTCAAGAAGCTGCCCTTCGACGGCAACAAGGATTTCGAGCTCATCGCGCCGCTGTTCAAGACCTATTTCTTCATCACGGTTTCAGCCGACAGCAAGTACCGCAGCGTGGCCGACCTGGTCGCCGATGCCAAGGCGAACCCGGGCAGGCTGAGCTATGGCTCCTGGTCGGTCGGCAACCCCGCACACCTGGGATCGGCGCTCCTCGAAACGATGACGGGCACCCAGATGCAGCACGTCGTCTACAAGGAGACGAACCAGCTCTACAGCGGTGTCGCCACCGGTGAACTGAGCTTTGCGATGGGGACCATCGCCACCGCCGGACCGCTCCACCGTGGCGGCAAGCTCAAGTTTCTCGCGATTGCGGCGCCCCGCAGGCTCGCGGCATACAAGGACGTGCCGACCGTCTCGGAAGCGGGCGGGCCCGCGGGGTTCGAGGTCGCGGGCTGGACGGCTTTCGCCGCACCGCGCGGCGTTTCCCCGGCGGTCGTCGAAAAGATCCGCCGCGATGTCGAGAAGGCGCTGCGCGAGCCGGATGTCCGCGACAAGTTCGCTGCTTTCGGCTACGAGCCCTTCCTCGCAACGCCCACCGAGTTCGCCCAGCATATTTCCGATGAATCGTCCCGCTTCGCCGAGGTCATCAAGAAAGTCGGCGCGCATCTGGACTGATGCGCATGGTTCAGGAGGCCACCGGTGCGGCTGGCGGATGACGCCGGCGTGCTACTGCCTGATCCTGCCCGCGCTGCTGACGATCGAGAGTTCGACGAAGCTCGATCCGACATGCATCCCGTGCCTGAAGCCGACGACGTAGCCGCCCGCGTCGTAGTTGCCGATGCCGTCGAGCGCTGCGGGCGTGCCTTCGCGGCTGACCTTCGCGTTCTGCCGCCGGACCGCCTCCACGATCACCTTCGCCGCGATGAAGCCTTCCATCATGGCGAAACTCACGGATGCGTCCGGATGGCCTGCCCGGTCCACGGCGTCATTGAGCTCTTTCGCGAGCCGGCTTGAAATTCGATACGGGCTGGGCGTCACCTGGGCGATGGCCACGCCCTGCATCTGTTCCTTGCCCAGGCGCTTGGACAATTGCTCGATTTCGGCGCTGGAGCTTGCGAACAGCTGCGCAGACCCGCCGCCTGCGCGGTATTGCTCGATGAAAGCGGCTGCGGGCGCGCCGTTCGACACCATGACGATCGCCTGCGGCGCTGCCTTGGCCAGCAGCTCGACGGCCGGGCCGACGCGGGCGGTGCCCGGTGGATACGAGGCCTTGGCGACGATGGCCACGTGTGCCTTTGCGGCCGCTTCGTCCGATGCGGCAACAACGCCGCCGGCGTCGGGCCCATCCTCGTAGAACAGCCCGAGACGCGTGACGCCGATGGTGGCGAGATGCTCCGTGATCTTGCCGAGCTCGTCGTGCAGGCCCGCGCGGATGCTGTAGAGGTAGGGCGTACTGATCCGGAGGTCGGCTGCGCGGTATCCCACCAGCGCGATCTTCTCTTTCTCGAGAATGCCGGAATCCACCAGGCTGGCGATGTTCCGGTTGCCGAAATAGCCAGCCAGCACCAGCGGCCTCTCTTCGGCAATGAGCCGCCTCGTCACGTTGACCGTGTCTTCGGGCCGGCCACCGTCGTCCCGGCTTGCCAATACGAAGGTGTTGCCGTTCGCACCTCCGGCCTTGTTGACCGTGTCGAAAAGCAGTTGCATGCCCGCGGCATAGGCACGCCCCTGGCTGGCTTCCAGGCCCGACATCGGTCCCACCTGGCCCACGACGAACTGGCCGCCGTGCGCGAACGTCATGAAGATGGCGCCGGCGATGGCCGTCGAGAGGCGTTTTGCGCGAAGGAGGGTCGGCATTCGGAGAATCTTTCTTCTGGAAGGGGCGAGCCGGGCCGGGTCGAGTGAACCGGGGCCGATCGCGGCGTGATTCTTTCCAGATTCGCCCACCACATCCAATGAGATTTTCCGCAAGCGATATGGCCGGACTTGCATGTGCCTGTGGGTCGCCCTCCACTGGCGAGGGCCGCGGCCGCATCCGCCTAGGCGAGACGATCCTTTGAGGTTTCCCGCACCGTCAGCAAGGCAAGCAGGCTGAAGATCGCCGCGGCAATCAGCAGGATCGCGGGGGATTTCAGGTTGCCGGTCGAGGCAATCAGGCTCGTGGCCACATACGGTGTCACGCCGCCTCCGAGGATCGCGCCGATGTTGAAGCTGAATGCCATGCCGGTGTATCGGATGCGGGTCGGAAACTGCTCCGCATAGGTCGGATAGCCGACCGACTGCACGATGGGCAGAGGCAAGGCAATGATGAACATCGCCAGCGCCGCGAGGCCGATGCTTTGCTGGTCCATCAGGATCATCATGGGCCAGACCAGGACCATGTACCCCAGGAAGCCGATCCCCAGAACACGGCGACGGCCCCAGCGGTCCGAGAGGCCGCCCCAGAACGGCATGAGGAAGGCCATGGTCACGCCGACCGCGGCCATGATCCAGTAGACGGTCGTCTTGTCGTACTTGAGGTAGGTGGTCAGATAGATGTTCATGAAGACCAGGCCCACCCAGTAGCCGACGTTCTGGCCGAACGCCAGTGCCGTCACCTTCAGCACCTTCGACGCATGTTGCGTCAGCACTTCGCGCAGCGGTGCCTTGGTCGGTTCGTTGTGTGCCTGGAACTCCTGGAATGCCGCGG
>Ga0163161_10000948_pt1 | contig 22261 bp, 23 predicted proteins | sample S45metaG_FD_129847 | JGI IMG/M metagenome (GOLD analysis project Ga0163161, IMG submission 129847) | Switchgrass rhizosphere microbial communities from Kellogg Biological Station, Michigan, USA - S4-5 metaG | ecosystem: Host-associated > Plants > Roots > Rhizosphere > Soil | place: USA... | reverse complement strand
TCCTGCCAAAAGCCGCGTGCCATGCCGATCCACGGCTGCTTGATGACAAGCTCGCCGACTTGCCCGGTGGAAACCAGTTTGCCGTCTTCGTCGAGGATATCGACGTCCATTCCCGGACACGGAGCGGGGAACGAGCACGGTTTGATCGGCAGCAGCGGATTGCCCATCAGGATGCCGCCCGCGATCTCGGTCCCGCCGCTGTAATTGATGATCGGGAGCTTCGAATCGCCGACCTTTTCAAATAGCCACCACCACGGCGCGGGATTCCATGGCTCGCCGGTCGAGGCGAAAGCACGCAACGATGAAAGATCGTGCCTCTTTGGCAGCTCGTCGCCGCAATTTGATAGAGCACGGATTAATGTCGGCGAGATACCAAGCACCTCGACTTTGTGTTTCGCGCAAAATTCCCACATGCGATCAGGCATCGGATAATCGGGTGCTCCGTCGTAGATACAGATCGTCGCGCCGTTTATCAACGCTCCATAGATCAGCCACGGCCCCATCATCCAGCCGATGTCCGTGTACCAGCAGATCCGCGTGCCCCGTCCGACATCCGTCCCGAACGCCATATCCTGCGCCGCCTTGATCGGAAAACTCGCATGCGTATGCGCAATGCCCTTCGGCTTACCGGTCGTGCCCGAGGTGTAAAGGATAATGAGCGGGTCTTCGGCGGAGGTGTTCGCTCTTGACCCGAAACACGTCATCTCGCCCAGTGTTATTAGATCGTCGAATTCTATAAATCGCTTATCGTCTATACGATCTGGCAAATGGTCGATTGAACCACCTGCGTTGGCAACTATAACTTTCTTGATTGAGGAGCAAGAAGAAACGGCTTCGACCGCCACATCGAACGCATTGAACAATTTGCCCCGCCTCCTAAAGCCGTCAGATGTGAACAAACCCTTCGCGGCAACGGCGTTCAGTCGACTGGAGATGGCTTCGACTCCGTAGCCAGAGAACACTGGAACCGCAATTCCTCCTATGCTATTGATCGCTAGTAACGCAATGACGGTCTCTATCCCCATTGCAAGATGAATACCGATGGCATCTCCCCTCTGAAATTCAAGAGCTATTAAACCATTCGCGGCGCAACCTACCTCACGTGCTAGAACTGAATAACTTGTCGATGTGATTTTCCCATCTTCACGCTCGCAAATTACCGCCGCTTGATCCTTCATCTCGTCTGTTTGCCAGCGGTCGAGACATATTTTGTTAACGTTGAGACCGGCGCCGGAAAGCCAATTTGGGAACTCAATGCCGTTCGAAGTGTCAAGCAGCTTCTCGTACGGCGGGTCGAATTCGATATCAAGGAACTTCAGCACCTCGTCGGTAAATTTCTCGACGTCGCGTATGGAAAATTCGTAAAGCTCGTCCCAGGTCGAGACGCCGACCTGCTTCATGAACTTTGTAAGCTGTGCGCGCTCGATGACGTCGGGTGTCGGCGTCCAGGCGATGAGCTGGTCTTCGAGGAGGTTCGTGTCGTGCATCGTTGAGAGAAGTTTAACGCAAAGATGCAAAGACGCTAAGAACGCAGGGGAGCCTAAATAACTTTGCGGCTTTGCCTCTTGGCGTCTTTGCGTTAAAAATCATAATTAATGAGCGAACACGCTATCCACCTTCCCAAAAATCTTTTTAGCGGTAAGGCCGCAATAGTCACCGGAGCGTCGCGGGGCGTCGGGCGAGCTACTGCCTTCAGGCTTGCCGAGGCCGGGGCAAATGTAGTGGTCAATTACCTGAGCAACCATGCGGAAGCCGAGGAAACAGTGTCGCAATGCAAGGCGAAGGGCGTCGATGCTGCGGCGATCTCGGCAGACGTTTCTGAATTTAGCGGTGCTCAAGCGGTCGCGAGAGAGGCCCTCGACAAATTCGGCCGCATTGATCTGCTTGTCTGTAACGCCGGTGTTTGGGACGGTGCTCCGATCGAGGATATGTCGGAAGAGCTTTGGAACAAGGTGATCAACACAAATCTCAAATCCGCGTGGGCGATGACAAAAGTTTGCGTGCCGGCGATGAAAAAACAAGGGTCAGCCGCTATCGTGATGGTCTCGTCGACCTCTGGCCAGCGCGGCGAGGCGAACTACTCGAACTATTCCGCATCAAAAGGCGGGATGATCTCGTTCACAAAGGCACTGGCCTGCGAGCTGGCACCAAAGATCCGCGTCAATGCCGTCGCTCCCGGCTGGATCGAGACCGCTATGGTGCGGCCCGTATTTGACGACAAGGATTACGAGCGGAGCGTCATCGATTCGATCCCGCTGAAACGCATCGCAACGACCGACGACATCGCGCTTTCGATCTGCTTCTTATTGTCCGATTGGTCGCGGCATATCACCGGCGAGATCCTCAACATCAACGGCGGCTCGGTCCTTTGCGGATAGAAAGAACAGCCACGAATACACACGAATTAGTTGCCTCTGATTCGTGGATTTCGTGCCATTCGTGGCAAAATCCTCTTCGGTGGGCGAAAACTTGCATCCGACAGTGATGAAATTCGGCGGGACGTCGGTGGGCGACGTAGCCGCATTTGAGCGCGTGATCGGCGTCGTTTCGTCTCAGCTCGACCGGAAGCCTGTCGTCGTCGTGTCGGCGATGACCAAGGTCACAGACGCTCTGCTCGCGGCCTTTGACACGGCGAAAAAGGGTGATTTTGCCGACGCGCTTGCGTCGCTCGAGACGCATTTTGAGAGGCACGTCGAGGTATCACAACACTTTATTCCGTCCGACAAGCCGAATGCCTTCAACGGCGAGCTCGATCTGGCACGCGATGAATTGAGCGACCTGTTGATGCGAGTCTCACGCCGCAGTTTGCCGCTGCAGATGCTCAAGGACGCGATCGTCGCTTACGGCGAACAGCTTTCGTCGCGTCTTCTTGCCGAGGTGCTCAAATCAAGGAACGTTAATGCGCGGCAGGTAGATTCGCGGCGGCTGATCGTGACCGACGACGAATACGGCGCCGCTCAGCCGATAATCGATGAGACGAATGAGCTTGTCCGTCTCGAGCTCGAGCCTCTGATCGGCAGCGGCGAGGTTCCGGTCTTGGGCGGCTTTATCGCGGCGAACCGGGCAGGCGAAACGACGACTCTCGGCCGCGGCGGTTCGGATTACACCGCGGCATTGGTGGCAGCCGCGTTGAGCGCGGGCGAGCTGCAGATCTGGACCGACGTTACCGGTGTGATGACTTGTGACCCAAGGATCTGCGGCGATGCGCGTACGATCCCTGTTCTTTCTTACGAAGAAGCCGCCGAGCTGGCGTATTTCGGAGCGAAGGTACTTCACCCGAAAACCATCAAGCCGGCGGTCGATAATGCCATCCCGGTCCGTGTTTGCAACACGTTCGAGCCGCAGGCTGTAGGCACGATGGTTCTCGCCGATTCGCCCGAGGCCGAGAACACGATCAAGTCGATCGCTCACAAAAAGAACATCACGATCCTGCGAATTTCGTCGGCCCGAATGCTCGGCAGCTATGGCTTTATGAGCGCAGTCTTTCAGGTCTTTGAGCGGTTTCGCACCGTCATCGATGTTATCTCGACATCCGAGGTCTCGATCGCTCTGACGTTGGACAACACCGCGGAGATCGAGAAGATCGTTACCGAACTTCGCCGCCTCGGCGATGTCGAGGTCGAGCCCGGCTACGCCGTCATCTGCGTCGTCGGCGAAGGCCTGCGCGCCTCGACCGGCCTCGCCTCGACCGTTTTCTCGACTATCGAAGATGTGAATGTCGCTCTGATCTCGCACGGCGCGTCGAGTGTGAATTTGACGTTTGTCGTCAGGGAAGATTTGGTTGCTGATGTTATCAAGAAATTACACAAAGAATTCTTCTAGATGGTTCTCTAGATATGAAGATATGAAAGGATTACGTATCGTTGGCTTTCTTTTAACTTCGGTCTTTGCCGTGAACGCTCAGGTTCTGACTCTCAAGATATCGACGTCTGGTTTAGAGATCAATAACCAACTTGTAAAACTGCCAATTGCCGAGAATTCCCTCCGGACAATACTTGGAAACCCGGACAGGACAACTAACAAGGCAAATCTTATTTCGACATGGGACAAACTTGGCGTTATTGCATATCAAAGTATTGCGGGTGAAAAGTTTTCTGAAATCGCGATCATACTTGATGTGAAGCAAAATAAGTTTGACTTTACGCCCGCTCAGGCCTTTAGCGGGAATTTGTTTGTCGATGGAGCTGCTGTTATGGCCAGCTCAACGCGAAGTAGTATTAACGCCACGAAAACAGGTGCTAAATTTAAACCGATTGTTGTGGCCCCGTTCTTATCCGAGCTAACCTCGGGAAAGAACTGCCTTACGATGCTGCAAGATGAAAGGGGCAAGGTAAGCAGCTTAGGTAAGGTCCAGCAGATTTCTGTCACCGCGTGCGAAAAGAAGTAACGTCTAAAATTGTGGAACTGTTTGAGCTTGCAAAACAATTAATGTCGGTCCCGTCCGTTTCCGGCGATGAGGACGCGGTCGGGTTTTGGCTGCGCGACTATCTTGAGTCACTCGGTTGGACAGTCGACCTTCAGAAGGTCTCAGAAAATCAGAACAACGTCATTGCATATCTCAATGAGACGCCGCGTGTTTGGTTCTCGACGCACATGGATACGGTGCCGCCGTTCATCGAGCCGAGCGAGGACGACGAAAAGATCTATGGCCGCGGCTCGTGCGATGCGAAGGGAATTATCGCCGCGCAGATCACCGCGGCCCAACGCTTAAGAACCAGCGGCGTCGAAGATATCGGCCTGCTCTATACTGTCGAGGAAGAACGTTCATCGACCGGTGCCCGCGCGGCAAACAATCATCCGCTGGCGGCAAAATGCGAGTATCTCATCAACGGCGAGCCGACTGACAACGACCTCGCGATAGGATCAAAAGGCACATTCCGTCTCAATATCAAGACGATCGGAAAGGCCGCGCATTCGGCGTATCCCGAGCAGGGCGATTCGGCGATCGAGCGGCTGCTCGACATTCTTGAGGACGTCCGGCACACCAAATTTCCAAACGACGATTTCTTCGGCGAGACGACCGCCAATATAGGAACGATCAACGGCGGGCTTGCTCTGAATGTGATCCCGCCGATGGCGGAGGCAGGTATAGCTGTGCGGTTGACCACGCCGCGAAAACCGATCGAGGACGCGCTGAGCAGCCTCCTTCGCGGCCGCGGTGAGATCGAGGTCCTGTCGTGCAGTGAGCCAGTAAGAATGCTCGCCGTCGACGGCTTTAAGCAAAAGGTCGTGCGCTTCACAACCGATATTCCGTACCTGACAAAATGGGGCCAGCCGCTCCTGCTCGGCCCGGGCTCGATCCTCGTCGCGCATACAAAGGACGAGTTTGTTTTGAAAAGCGAACTCGAAGAGGCGGTCGGCTTATATGCCGACCTCGCCAAAAAACTTTTGGCCACAGAGCTCACAGTGAACACCGAGAAATAAGTTGCTCTTAGTCTCTGTGCTCTCTGTGAACTCTGTGGCAAAATCCCCATTATGAAGATCGCACTTATCGGCCACGGTGCAATGGGCAAGCTCATCGAGCGGCTGGCTGTTGAACAAGGACACGAGATCGCGGCGGTCATCGACGACGCGGAAGCAGAATTGTCGGCGGCCGAACTCGCTGACAAGCTGCGCGATGCCGATGTCGCCATCGATTTCACGACCGCGTCAGCCGTCAGGCGAAATGTCGAGGCATGCGTCGCCGTCCAGATCCCTCTCGTCGAGGGCACGACCGGCTGGAATGATGAACGCGAGGAGATCGAGCGGGTCGTCCGCGAAGGAATGTCGGCGATGGTGTTTGGTGCGAATTTCTCGATCGGGGTAAATCTCTTTTATCGCATCGTCGACACGGCCGCAGAGCTGTTTGCCAAGTTTCCCGAATACGAAACGTATATCGAAGAGCAGCACCATTCCCGCAAGAAGGATGCCCCGAGCGGCACGGCTATCAAACTCAAGGAAATTGTCGCTCAGCATCTTTCTTCTGAGTTTTCTGTGTCGTCAACGCGTGCCGGCAGCATTCCCGGCACGCACCGCGTCGGCTTTGACGGTGCGGCGGACCAGATCGAGCTTACGCACACTGCTCGGTCGCGTGAAGGCTTTGCCCTCGGTGCTTTGGTGGCTGCGGAATGGATCGTCGGCAAGACCGGCTTTTATGAATTCACAGATGTGATGGACGAGATCGTCGGGCAATGACACCTCGCGTCAAGATCTGCTGCATCGCCAATGAGCAAGAGGCCGCGGATGCGATCAGCTTCGGAGCATCTGCGATCGGGTTGGTCGGTGCGATGCCGAGCGGGCCGGGGCCGATATCGGATGATGACATTTGGCGAATTGCCAGGACAGTTCCGCCGCCGATCGGGACGTTTCTGCTCACAAGTGAACAAACCTCGCACGGTATTCTCGAACACCATTTCCGCACGCTTACCAACACTATCCAGATCGTGGACGAGCTGCCCGAGAGAGACTATGGAAACGTCCGGGCTGTGGCAGCGAACATCAAGCTCGTACAGGTCGTCCACGTCACCGGCGATGAGTCGGTCGACGAGGCGTGTGAGCTGGCGGAGCACGTTGATGCCATCCTGCTCGACAGCGGCAATCCGAAACTGCCCACCAAGGAACTCGGCGGGACCGGCCGACGTCACGACTGGCGGTTGAGCCGCCGGATCGTCGAGACGTGCGGCACGCCGGTATTCCTGGCAGGCGGTTTGAATGCAGGCAATGTTCGCGAGGCGATCGACACCGTCCAGCCGTTCGGCTTGGACTTATGCTCTGGAGTTCGGACCGGAGGAAAGCTCGATCTGACGAAACTCGACGCGTTCTTTGCCGCAGTCCATCAGAGTTGAAACCACAGATAAACACATATGGACACGGATAAGAAGTAAGAACTATCTGTGTTAATCTGTGTTCATCTGTGGTTTGATTTCCTGAGCTATGACAATAAAAGTCGATTGGATGCGCGGGTGTGCGACGGCACTGGTGACGCCGTTTAGGAAGGACGGGTCGGTTGATGAGGCGTGTTTTCGCGACCTCGTCGAGCGGCAGATCAAGGGCGGTGTCAAGCTGCTCGTGCCCTGTGGCACGACGGGCGAGAGCGTGACGATGTCCGAGATGGAGCGGCTCGCGGTCATCCGCTTGTGTGTCGAGGTCGCCAAACGTCTTAAGGCAAAGGTCATCGCCGGCACCGGCAGCAATAACACGGCAGCTACGATCGATTTTACGCGACGGGCACGCGAGGCTGGGGCCGATTGTGCGCTCGTGGTCGCGCCTTACTACAACAAGCCGACGCAGGAAGGCATGTTTGCCCATTTTTCCGAGATCGCGAAATCGGTCAAGGGCTTGCCGATCATGCTCTACAACGTGCCGTCACGAACCTCGTCGAATATTTCTGCTGAGACAACGCTGCGGCTGGCGGAGAAGCACGAGAACATCGTGGCGACAAAGGAGGCGTCGGGGAATTATTCGCAGATCATGGAAATATTGCGAAACCGGCCGAAGAATTTCAAAGTATTCTCGGGCGACGATTCCTCAACGCTGCCGCTCATTTCGCTCGGAGCCGACGGCCTCGTGTCGGTCTGTGCCAACGAGATACCAAAAGAAACCGCAAAAATGGTCGAGCACGCATTGAACGGCTCCTTCCATTTCGCCCGCAAGATCCATTACAAGATACTACCGCTCATGGAGGCGAACTTTATCGAGTCATCGCCCGCACCTTGCAAATTTGTGATGAAGGAAATGGGCCTGTGCGAAGAGAATCTTCGCCTGCCGCTCGTGCCGGTTACAAGGGCGACGCAGGAGAAGCTGCGAACGATCATCAAAGACCTGAAATTGTAAATGGCCCTTAAAGAAAGAATTGAGGAGATGTTCGACAAGTCCGAATTTACCTCGGACGACCGCGCGACATATGAAGAATTCAAGGCCGCTTTACGCCGCGGCGAGATACGTTCTGCCGAAAAGGACGCCGACGGTAACTGGCACGCAAATCAATGGGTCAAGCAGGGAATTTTGCTCGGCTTTCGGATGGGCAAGATGGTCGAGATGTCAAAGCCGACCGAGACGCTGCAATTCTTTGACAAGGACACTTTTCCCTTAAGGCCGATGACGCTCGATGATGGCGTGCGGATCGTTATGGGCGGCTCCGCGATACGCGACGGCAGCTATGTTGCTCCGACTGTTGTTGTCGTTCCGCCGGCGTATATCAACGTCGGCGCATACGTTGATGAGGGAACAATGGTCGACAGCCACGCACTTGTCGGCAGCTGCGCGCAGATCGGCAAACGCGTTCACCTGTCGGCGGCGGCGCAGATCGGCGGTGTTTTAGAACCGGTCGGCGCGGTGCCGGTCATTATTGAGGATGATGTTCTTGTGGGCGGCAATACGGGCGTTTACGAGGGAACCATCGTCCGCGAGCGCGCCGTGCTAGCAAGCGGCGTCATCCTGACACGCTCGACGCCGGTCTTTGACCTGCCAAACGCGCGCATCATAAAATCCGACGGCGAGCGACCACTCGAAATTCCGGCCGGGGCAGTGGTCGTTCAAGGCTCGCGCGCTCTTTCCTCCGGCTTTGGCAAGGACAATGGCATTTCGGTCTATTGCCCGATCATCGTCAAATACCGCGACGAGAAAACCGACGCATCCACCCAGCTTGAAGATTATTTAAGATAGCCTGCCTCCGTGATACCGTTGACGTATGGCACCGATCGAGGTCATCGTCAACGCGTCGGGCGGCAACTTTGTCGCGGGTAAGACCGACGAGGAACTGCGTTCCGCCTTTGACGAGCAGGGCGTTGACATCAACTTGCGTCTTCCAACAGGCGGCGAGATCGACGCAGCGGCCAGAGCAGCGGCGAGAAGCGACGCCGATATCATAGTAGGATGCGGTGGCGACGGAACCCTCAACACGGTCGCCGCGAGCGCTGTTCCGGCCGGCAAGACTCTTGGCGTCATACCGTTCGGCACATTCAATCATTTTTCAAAGGACCTTGGAATTCCGCAGGACATTTTGGGTGCTGTCGCGGTCATCTCGGCCGGCAAGACGCGTTTTATCGATGTAGGCGAGGTCAACGGTCGCACCTTTATCAATAATTCGAGCATCGGGCTCTATCCACGCATGGTTCGCAAACGCCTGGAGCTGCAGCAGCGCCTCGGGCGCAGCAAATGGTCGGCGGCATTTCTCGCGGCGCTGAGCACCTTGCGTCGCGACGCGCTATTCAGGGTCGAGATCGAGTTGGACGGCAAGATTTTCACACGCAAGACTCCGTTCGTGTTCGTCGGGAATAATGAGTATGCGATCGAGCTTTACAAGATCGGCGGCCGCGATCGGCTCGATGACGGTAAGCTAAGCGTTTATATTCCCCGCCACGGCGGTCGCACCGGCGTCTGGAGAATTGTCTTACGCACCATTCTTGGCCTGCTGCGGCCGGACAGGGAATTTGAATCTATCTGCATCGATAAGCTAACGATCAACGTCCGGAGGCCAAGAGTAACGGTTGCATTCGACGGCGAGATCGAGACGATGGAAACGCCTCTCCGCTATTGCATCAAGCCCGGCGCGCTGTCTGTCCTTGCGCCTAAGGAGGACGGCTGATGCGCCAGATCGTGCATTTGTCCGACGTGCATTTTGGGACCACCGACGTGGCGGTCGTCGATCTCGTCGCGGCCAAGGTCAACAAGATCGGGCCGGATGTGGTGATCGTCTCCGGCGACTTGACGCAGCGGGCGCGCAGCCGCGAGTTCGAGGCAGCGAGACAGTTTCTCGACCGCCTTCCTCGGCCGCAGATCGTCGTTCCGGGAAATCATGATGTCCCGGCGTACAATCTATTCGACCGGTTTTTCAGGCCCCTAGAAAAATTCACAAAATACATTACCGCCGATCTGACACCGACTTATATCGATGACGAACTGGCTATCGTCGGCGTTAATACCGCGCGTTCTTTTGTGATCAAGGGCGGGCGTATTAACGAGCTGCAGGTCGAGACAATACAGGCGAAGTTTTGCAATTTGGACGACCACTTTCTAAAAATGGTCGTGACACATCATCCGTTCGACCTGCCGGAGCAGAGCCATCATGACCAGGTCGTCGGCCGTGCTGAGATGGCGATGCCGCTAATAGCCGAGTGCGGCGCGGACGTGCTGCTGGCCGGGCACCTTCATACGAGTCATATCGAAACGACCGCCAAACGGTACAAGCTTGAAAACGACAAGGTCGCACTTGTCGTTCAAGCAGGAACTGCGACCTCCGCACGAGTACGCGGCGAGCCGCATTCGTTCAATTTGCTGGAATGGAACGCTCCGCGGCTGAGTATTCGGCGATTTGAACGCCGCGGGGACGAGTTTGTCGTCGCCGAAGAAAAGAATTATCTACAGACAGCAGCCGGCTGGGACCGCATAAACTAGAATCCGTGTTTATCTGGTAATATTTGCTATGACAATGGTACAAGACAAACCTGAAAGCGAGGAGAAAGGCGGTCTGAAAGACAAGATCACCGGCCTCGGCCAAAAGATCATCGGCGAGATCGAGGAGGTCGGCGGCGCGTTGACCGGCGACCCGACGACACAGGCCGAAGGGCAGTTCAATGTCGAGGTCGGCGAGATCCGCGAGGAATTGGAGGGTGGAGAAGTTGAGCCGCACAGCGATGACTCCCGTGTCTGAGACCGCAAAACTTACACTGCCGCGGCGGATGCAGGGCCTGCAGCCGACGCTGATCAGGCAGTTCTTTGAACGCGCTTTGCCTGATTCGATCAATTTCGGCTTGGGCGAACCAGACCTGCCGACGCCGCAGTTCATGCGTGACGAGGCGGCCCGCATAGCCCGCGACGAGCAGAACGGCTACACCTCCCATCCGGGAATTCCGGCCCTGCGTGACAAGATCGCGGAACAATATTCGCACCTTAATTTGGGCAGGACGGACGTCGTCGTAACTTGCGGCTCGCAAGAGGCGATGACCGCGGCTTTCATGTGCATGGTCGATCGCGGCGACGAGGTGCTAGTTCCGAATCCCAGCTTTCCCGCATACGACGCCTGCGTGCGGATTGCCGAGGGCAAGCCGGTGTATTACAGCCTACCGGCCGATCGCGATTTTGCATTTGATATTTCAAAATTCAGATCTCAAATTACAGAAAAGACGAAAGCCGCCGTTGTCATCAGCCCATCAAATCCGACCGGGAAAATACTTACGCCCGACGATCTCAAACAGATCGCTACGGCCCTTGACGGAACCGGTATATATCTCATCTCAGATGAGATCTATCATGACCTCTATTTTGGTGAACGACCCCATTCAGCATCAGAATATTACGATAAAACTATCGTCATCAATGGTCTATCCAAATCATTAAGCATGACCGGCTGGCGGCTCGGCTGGGCGGCGAGTTCGCAGAAGGACATCATCCAGGCGATCCAGGTGCTGCACGGATTTCTGACTGTCTGCACGTCCGCTATCACGCAAAAGGCGTCGCTGCTCGCCTGGACCGCTGAGGCTGAGGCAGCGAAGCAAAACGCCCGCGATACTTATAAAAAGCGCGGCGAGTTCCTGGTCGATCTTTTCGAAAAAGAAACTGGCCTCCGCGCCACCTCTCCCGAGGGCGCGTTCTACACGATGCTGGATATCCGCGAATTTGGCGACGATCTCGAAGTCGCCGAGAAGTGCTTGCAAAATCGCGTAATAACTGTCCCAGGCGTCGCATTCGGCGACGAGGCGAAAGGCTTCCTGCGGATCTCGTTCTGCAACACCGAAGACCGAATGGCCGAAGGTGTGCGACGGATAAAGCAAGCTCTTTTTGGATAAAAAACCGAAAGCAAAACCGCCTCCGGTGACAAAACTTGTCACTAGATACGCAACAATTTTTGTCATTTCTGGGTGATCCACGCCTACTTTTCGCCTTAGCCAAAAAGGCGTAAGTTCTTATCCCTCAACACTTATCACTATAGACCTTATGGGAATGGATATTGCGTATACACTCGCGGTGGTGTCCCAACCGCCACCTCGATGCGTGCGGCGACGGCCGCACATGATTCCCTCGTTTCGGGTGTTTGACAGCAGTTATGTCAGCCCATGCAGACCCAAAAAGGAGTCTCTCAAGATGACAACCACCAACGCGCCACTCGATTCCTATAATGCAACCGCCGCGACCCGATCGCTTCGGTTTTGGATGATCCTCGTCTCTTTGATCATGGCATTTTTCCTCGCACAGACGGGCTATGCACAGCTGCCGGCGGTCAACGTTTCGGCACCCAGTGTCAAACAGGCGATGCCTTCGAAGTTTACGGTTCCAATAACAGCGAGCGACCTGACGAACCGGGGTATTATAGCGTTCCAGTTCAATGTTATTTATGATCCAGCCGTGATCAATCCCTCGGGCTTGAATTTTGGATGCTCAACAGATGGAACTCTATCAGGACAGGCCGGCATGGTTGCGACTTGCAACGTCACCCCGGCCGGTACTTTGCGGGTTGCCGTCTACGGAGCATATCCGATGACTGGAAGCGGCCCCGTTCTCAATCTCAAGTTTGCAACTGCACGCACGGCGATTCCGGGGAGCTCTTCGACGCTCAATTTCGAGAATTTGTACTTCTTCAACGAATCGGGCTACGTCGCCACTGTGGGACATAATGGCCGGATCACGTTGACTTTGGCCATAACAGGTACCCGAAACGCCTTGAGCCCTGAAGGCGGCGCGCCGGTTACGGCGGAAAAACCTGGGTCGGGATTTGTGGTGCCGATCAATGCGGCCGTCCCGGCCGACAGCGAGATAACGGCGCTCCAATTCGACGTGATCTATGATCCTAACGTTATGGTTCCGAGCGGTCCCAATTATGGCTGCTCCACCGAAGGGACCATCGGGGAAGCTTTTGGGACGTATGCCATTTGCAGCGTCGTGCCCGAAGGCGTGCTGCGGGTTACGGTCTTTAGTCCGTATCCTCTGCACAACTCCGGCACGGTCCTGAATCTGAACTTCACGACCACCGAAAATGCCACGTCCGACGGCAGCCCGTCAGTAAATTTGGAGAACGTCTATTTCTTCGGCGCGATCCGAGGCAAAGGGGCGAATCTCTATAGCGGACCGGCTACGTTCACCAAAGAGTAACCGAGGCCGGGCAATGCCCGACTCGCAACAGACAAACACGGACAGGCAATACGAGCTTGTCCGTGTTTTTGTTTTCTCGGCCGCGGCAATACCGCATGTTGACTTGACGGCTTGATTAGCCTAGCGTCTTTCCTTGTGAGGAAGTATCGCGTAGGCATTCTGGGTGCAACCGGCACGGTCGGGCAGCGGTTTGTGCAGCTGCTTGACGGACATCCACAGTTCGAGGTGACGGCGTTGGCGGCGTCGGACAGGTCGGCGGGGAAGCCGTATTCCGAGGCATGTGCCTGGAAACTGGCTGGTTCAATACCGCGGTTCGTACGTGAGATCGTCGTCCAGCCGATCGAGCCGCCACTTGATTGCGATTTTGTATTTTCCAGTCTGCCATCGACCGTCGCACGCGAGACCGAAGAGGCTTTTGCTCGCTCCGGTTTTCCGGTGATCAGCAACTCGTCCAGCTATCGAATGGACGAGGATGTCCCGCTGCTTATTCCTGAGATCAATCATGAGCACGTCGGGCTGATCGAGCGGCAGAAAGAGAACCGCGGATTTACAAAAGGATTTATCGTCACGAATCCGAACTGCGCGGTCATCAGCTTTGCGCCGCCGCTTGCGGCGTTGCACCAAAAATTCGGCGTTGAGTCGGTCATTCTCACCACTTTTCAGGCCATCTCAGGCGCGGGCTATCCCGGCGTGGCGTCGCTCGATATCGTGGACAATGTCGTTCCGTATATCGCGGGCGAAGAGCCAAAGGTCGAGACCGAGGCGCAAAAGATATTAGGCAAGCTGACTGACGGCGTGATCGTTAAAGCTGATTTTCCGGTTTCGGCGCAATGCTTTCGGGTGAATGTCGTCGACGGCCACATGGTCTCAGTGCGGGTGAATCTAAAGAAAAAAAGCACGCTGGAAGAAGTGGTCGAATCAATGAGGTCATTCCCGTCACTCGACCTGCATTCGTCGCCTGAACATTTTATCGAGGTCACCGATGAGCCGTCTCGCCCGCAGACGCGGCTCGACCGTGACAATGGCCATGGCATGACGATCACCGTTGGGCGTGTGTTCCCCGACAACATATTCGATTACCGCTTCGTCACGCTCAGCCACAACACGGTCCGCGGCGCCGCGGGCTGCGCGGTGCTCAACGCAGAGTTACTCGTTTCAAAAGGCGTTATGTGAGGACCGGCTAGCAGTCGCACTTTTATTTTCTGCCCACCTAAACTAGACTGAAAGCGTAAATGATCGAACGCTACACTCTGCCCGAGATGGGCGCGGTCTGGTCCCAGCAAAACAAATTTCAAAAGTGGCTCGATGTCGAGATCGCTGTGTGCGAAGTGCACGCCGAGGACGGCATCATTCCGGCGGACGCGCTTGCCGAGATAAAGGCGAAGGCTGCGTTCTCCATCGAGCGCATCGGCGAGATCGAGAAGACGACCGATCACGATGTGATCGCCTTCACCACAAATCTTGCCGAGAACATCGGCCCGGCCTCGCGTTTCGTTCATTACGGCCTCACATCAAGCGACGTTGTCGACACGGCGAACGCATTGTTGCTCCGCGAGGCATGCGACATTCTGCTCGCAAAGGTTGATGCGCTGCTCGATGTCTTGAAGCGTCGAGCGTTCGAGTTCAAGGACACGCCGCAGATGGGCCGAACTCACGGTATCCATGCCGAGCCGACCTCGTTCGGCCTTGTCTGGGCGCTTTGGTACTCGGAAATGCAGCGTAATCGTCGTCGTCTGGTCGACGCTCGCGAGGCGGTCGCGGTGGGCAAGATCAGCGGAGCAGTCGGCGCGTTTGCCCATCTCGATCCTAGTGTCGAGGAACGAGTATGCGGTAGGCTCGGCCTTATGGCCGCTGATGTCTCGACGCAGATCATCCAGCGCGACCGTTATGCTGAATACTTGTCGATGCTAGCGATCATCGCCTCGACACTCGAAAAAATGGCTTTGCAGGTTCGCCATTGGCAGCGAACCGAGGTTAGAGAGGCTCAGGAGGCTTTCAAGACCGGCCAAAAGGGTTCGTCGTCGATGCCGCACAAGCGAAATCCCATCCTTTCCGAACGCATCTGCGGCATGGCCCGCACCGTTCGCGCGAACTCGATCGTCGGCCTTGAGAACGTTGCTCTTTGGCACGAGCGCGATATCTCGCACTCGTCGGCCGAACGCATCGTCCTGCCTGACTCGTCGGCAACGCTCGACTACATGCTCGCCAAGGCGACGTCGCTGCTCGACACGCTCGTGGTTTATCCCGAGAACATGCTGAAAAATATCGGCCTTACACGCGGCCTTGTTTTCAGCGGCCAGTTGCTGCTCGCCCTGACGCAAAAAGGAGTCTCGCGCGAGGACGCGTACGCGTGGACGCAGCGCAATGCGATGAAAGTTTGGGACGAAGGCGGCGATTATGAGCAGCTTATAAAACAAGACGCGGACATCTCGTCAAGATTATCTCCCGACGAGATCGCCCGCGTCTTTGACCTCAAACATTACCTGCGTAATGTCGACAAGGTCTTTGATCGAGTCTTTAGTTAGTTCGACCAGTTATCCGCCATGTTGCCGATTACCGGAAGCTTGAAGATCTGGCCCATAAAAGCCTTGATACAGCAAAAGATGATGGCGCCTGCGATGCCTATCAGGACGACGAAGTAAAGCAGCCCGGCCAGCATCGCCAGAGCACTCGAATTTGCCGCCGCTGCGGCAACCCCGACGATCATTAGACCGACATAAAGAACGATAGCAACGCCCATCGTTAGCAATGATTGAAAGGCGTGAAACCGCGCCAATTTGTTTGTCTTGTCGGTGACCAAAATGATGATGCTCATTATGAGACCGACGCCGCAAGGCCATATCCAAGCGAGGCCGGCTGCGACGTTCGCATCAAGTCCGAGGGCAGACTTTCCAGAGTTATCCATGATTTTCTAGGGTTCTCCTTTCTAAATTTTGAATACGAAAAACGAGTGCGAGTCGAAATTTACGTGAAATCTAGCACAACACTTTGATAAATACAAGAAACTACGGTTTAATCTACAATTTATTTCAGAGGACCTTGAGATGAAAGCCAAAGTATTTGTCACCTTAAAGCCAAGTGTCCTTGATCCGCAGGGCAAGGCCATTCACCATTCCGTCGAGCTGCTCGGACATAAGGGCGTTGAGGATATTCGGCAGGGAAAATATTTTGAGATCGCACTAGATCCGTCCGTTTCGCATGCCGATGCTCAATCGTCTGTCGAACGCATTGCCGGCGACGTTCTTGCAAATCCGATCATCGAAGATTACCGAGTGGAGATCGAACAGTGAAGTTTGGGGTCGTTGTATTTCCCGGTTCAAATTGCGATCACGATGCATACCACGTTGTATCGAAGCACGTTGGTCAGCCGGTGGATTTTATCTGGCATAAGGAAACGGACCTCAGTGGTTTTGACGCGGTGATCGTGCCGGGCGGGTTTTCATATGGCGATTATCTGCGGGCGGGCGCACTGGCGAGGTTCTCGCCGGTGATGAAGGCGATAAAGGATTTTGCCGCGAAAGGAAAATTCGTTTTTGGTATCTGTAACGGGTTTCAAATACTATGCGAAGCCGGATTGTTGCCGGGGGCATTGATACGCAATCGCAGCCTGCATTTTGTCTGCAAGCACGTCAACCTCAAGCTCGAGAACCCAAACACTCCATTCACGTCAGAGGTCGATCCTCAAAAGATCCTGTCGATACCGATCGCTCACGCGGAAGGGAACTATACCTGCGACGACGAAACACTTCAGCAGCTCGAAGAAAACGGTCAAATCGTCTTTCGCTATTGCGACGAAAGCGGCGACATCACCGACCACGCCAATCCCAACGGCGCGCGCTCTAACATCGCCGGCATCTGCAATCAAAACCGCAACGTTCTAGGCATGATGCCCCACCCCGAACGAGCCTGCGAGGAAATGCTCGGCTCCAACGACGGCCGCGACATATTCCGCTCACTCGCCAACACCATCGGCCGTATAGCTGCATGATGAGGCGTGGGGACTCGGCAAGATTTTCTCGCCCTCCCGGCGCGTTTCTTTTTGTTTCATTACTGAAAACAAAAAACCGGCGGATATGAGCATCCGCCGGCGTAGTTCAAGCCGCGCTCCGCTCGATTAATCACGTTTCGGACGCGTTGCGAGTACACCTATCAGCAGGCCGATCCCCAAGCCGGCCCCAGCGGCGTAGCCGACGGTCTGCCAGGGATTTTTCTTGATCCAGTAGGTCGTGTCGCCGAACATGTCCTCGACGGCATGTTTTCCATGCTTGGCGATGCGCCGCGCGTCGAGCGAAGCTTCGTCGACCGCGCTCTCGAGCTTCTTCTTAAGAACCCCGAGATCGAGTCCTGCCTCCGCGATCGTTCCGACCGTTTCAAAGGCCTGTCTGATCTTACCGTTTGGTTCCTTGGCTGTTGTTGCATTCGTATTCATTTTATTATCTCCCTCCATAAAAAACTGCGTATCGTAGTGACCAGCCTCATGCCGTCGCGCTGACTGCTCCCTTGACTGCTGTCGAGTAAAACAACCTCGTGAACCCACTCATCAGCAGGTTTACGCCGACGATTGTACCGATCGCCCACGAAGAGCTATTCGGCAGGTTGTACCCGATAAGCAGGCCGAGCACGATCGCGACAACGCCGTCGATAAGTACCCATCCTGCACCTGGCATTCCTCGCAACGCGAAAAACGCAAAGATCTCGAACAGACCCTCAATGACAAAAATGCACGCGAGTGCGAACGTCAGCACGCCGAGCGTGACGCCTGTGTTGAGCAGCAGGTACGACCCGCCGACGACGTAGACGACGGATATTAGCATCCGCCACAGAAACGCTCCCGCGTCATTTGCACTGAACGCATAACCGACGTACACAAAGCCGCCAATCAGGACGATCCAACCGAACATCACCGAGACGGCAACGCCGGTGACCATCGGCATGACTATGGCAAGACATCCCAGGATGATCATTATTACGGCCAGTCCGATCGAATATCCCGCAACGTTTTCTATTAAATTTTCAGCTTCTTCTTTCATGATTTCCTCCTTTGGTTTTTGAACCTGTGAGAACTGTCGGTAGTGTCTGACACTACCGACCTCTCAGCTTTGGTTGATGCTAGGCCGGTGTGGCGGTGCGATACTTTGCCATTTCGGCGTTCAATTTCGCTGCCTGCGCCTCGTACTTCTCGATCTTCTCCTGGTTCTTTGCAAGCTTGTATTCGAGCCGGTTCTTCCGGGTCTCGTCGACCTTGCCCTGGATCTTCTTTTGCAGGCGATCGATGTCAGCCTTGAATGAGTCGACGTCATCCTGCATATCGGCCTTGATCTCGGCGACGCGTGCATCGCGGCGGGCCTTCAGGTCCGTGATCTTCGCCTGGATCGCCGCCTTGTCAGCTGCTGCCGCCGCCTCGAGTTCCCGCTCGGCGTCGTCGATCTCGGCATTCATCTCATCGATCTGGGCTTGAAAGTACTTGTCCTGCTCGGTGTAGATGTTGCTCCGCCAGATCTTGGCGCCGTATGGGGCAAACGCGTCGTTAACGAAAACCGAGCTCGGCTCCGTGACTTCGGCGATCAACGTCGTCGTACCGACCGGAAGACCTTGCTTGAAGTTCTCCATAAAGTCGTAGTCGAACGAATACCGGAAAGCGTCCGTTACGGCTCCGAGTGAAAGCCCGGCAAACGATCCCGCAACGAAACCGATCGGGCCGCCGACCAGGCCGATAAAGCCGCCGAGCAGCATTCCGCCGATCGTTGCCCAGCCGTCGGGTTCACGTTCGTCCTTCAGGTATTCGAACGTGCCGTCCGTATTGCGCTTGAGCAGTACGTGGTCGAGCACCTCGATGTCATCTTGCCGGTCGAGCTCATACAGCTTGTGCAAAGCGTCGATCGCGGTCGTGTCGTTGTTAAAATTAGCCACTAATATGTTAGTCATTTTCTTTTCCTCCTAATTGGTCCTTCCGTTTTGTGATTCCTTCGACATCCAGTCGCGAACATACACCGGGCAGTTGCGAAGCTCGATGCCTGCCTTTTCGCAGGCTGCCAGCGTCGCCACGCCATAACGGTCGACAAGCTGGATGTCACGAAGATCAATAATGATCGGGTGTCCGTTGGCTGAATGCTCAAGAAGCCTTTGCAGTTCCGAGAATCCTTGCGTATCGAATTGACCGCTAAGCGAGAATGTCACGCCCTCTTGGTCCTTCAATGTCTCGATCCGAAATGTCATCTCCTCACCGCCTTTCAGCCGCCCATCCGGGCACTTGCCCAGATGTTGTGCAACAACGGTGCCAGAACTAAGTTGTTGAGAATGAACGTGTTATGGTGAGGATGAAGTCGCGGGAATTCGTTAATTAACGAATATTCGTTAGATGGCGGTCCTAAATCTGTACTTATCGATCCTGAGCGACCTGATCTTCGACTCTAGCGTCGATACGGGCATTCCGAGTCTTGCTGCTGCGCCATTGGGACCGGCGACCCTGCCGCGGCAGTCGCCTAGTGCTGCTTCGATCATGGCGATCTCCTGGCTCGTCAGCGCGTTTGAGAGCGATGTCGCGGTGGGTGCGCCTTGGGTACGTCTTGAGACGAGCCAACTCTCGTCGACCGTGAACGTGTCCGATTCGCAGACGATCAGCGAACGCTGTATCACGTTTTGCAATTCCCTGACGTTTCCCGGCCAGGAATATGAGGCTAACAAGTCGAGGGTTCTCTGATCAGGCGGCCGCATCTTTTTATGGGTCTGTCTTGAATAGCGGTCGATAAAGTACCCGACGAGGAGCGGTATGTCGTCAGTCCTTTGACGTAAAGGTGGTATCTCGATCGGAAAGACATTGAGCCGATAGAAAAGATCACTCCTGAATTCGCCTGCCGCGATCGCGACATCGAGATCTCGATTGGTCGCCGCGACAACGCGAACATCGATCTTGATAGGCCGGCTGCCGCCGACGCGTTCGATCTCTTGCTCCTGCAGCACGCGCAGCAACGCGACCTGCGTCTCTGCGGGCAGGTCACCCACCTCATCGAGAAAGATCGTCCCGCCGTCGGCCAGCTCGAATCGGCCGAGCCTTCGCTGCACTGCTCCCGTAAAGGCGCCTTTTTCATGACCGAACAACTCCGACGCTATCAGCGCCTGGGGTATGGCCGCGCAATTGACGCTTATAAAAGCACGGTCGCGTCTGCGCGAGCTTTTGTGAATGGCCCGTGCTATCAGCTCCTTGCCGGTGCCGGTCTCGCCGGTCAGCAGCACTGAGGAATCGGTAGGCCCAACCTTCGACACGCTGCGAAGCACTCCGTTGATCGCCCGCGAGGTGCCGACGACCTCCTCGAACATCGACGCCTGGGCGACCTCTTCGCGCAAAGCGATATTCTCCTTGCGGATCATCTCTTCGGCCTGCTTCCTTTCCTCGATGTCGGTTCGAGTCCCGTACCAATGCAGGATGCGGCCTGCATCGTCGCGGAGCGGATTCAGCCTGATCAGGAACCACCTGTACTCACCATCATGCCGCAAAAGTCGCGCCTCGACGTCGAATGGCTCGCCGCCCGCCATTCTTTTGCGCCGTGCGGCCATCACATCCTTAACGTCGTCGGGATGGTAGATTCTTTCGCGAGACGCGGGCAGCAGGCTTTCCTCGAGGGTGAGGCCGGTGTATTCGAGCTCCACCCGGTTCGTGTAAACAAGCGTCCCGTCGGGCGAAAAAACAAAGACCTGTTGCGGAACAAGATCGATGATCTGCCGCAGCTCCTGCCGGTCGCGTGCGACTTGGTCCTCGGCTTGCTTCCGGTCCTCAATATCGATGCTGGAGCAGCACCATTTGATTATGTTGCCCGGCGAGTCGCGGATCGGAACATTGCGGTGCAGGAACCAACGATATTCGCCGTCGTGGCGTCTGACGCGCGACTCATGAACCACCGGTTCACCGGCGGCGATCATCGCGCTCCAATTCTGCGCCGCCTCGTCGCGGTCGTCCGGATGTATCGCCGAAAGCCAGCCTATCCCAAGCGCTTCGTCGAGACTGATGCCCGTGTACTCGAGCCACTGTTCATTGATAAAATCCATACTGCCCTGTGGATCGGCAGTTAGTATGAATGCGGGTACGTGGTGTATCAGCGCCGCGGTCGACATCTGACCTGCGGAAGAAGGTTGCTCAGCATCGGAATCGGCTGATCTGGTCTGACCTGCCTTGCCGGCCCGTTTATGTCTGCCAGAATTCTCCACGTCTATTTTGGGTGGGGTCGCAAACGAATTGTACGCCACAATCAAGGCAAGTCAATAACTATTGTAGGCCTCAGTCGCCTTCTTTTCCGTTCGTTCAGTAGTTCTCGAAAACAAAGCCGGCGGATTTGGGCATCCGCCGGCACATTTCTTACAAAAGACGCCTCAAGGCTGTTTCATATGAGGTGAAACGAAACGATCAGAACTTGATCTGATTCTGATTTCCACCCGAGCTGATATGAACGCCGCCGTTGGTAGTTGCGACCTTGATCGGCGGGCCGCCGCCGTTGAAGTTGGTTTCGATGCGCTTTGCTCGGGAATGGCCCCAGTCGTCGCCCTTCAGGTTTTCGGTTGTGATGTTAAGGGCGGGAATGTCGCTGTGGAATCCGCCGTTGACGGTGCCCATCTCGACATGCGCGGCATAATTCTCCGGCATCGATATATGCACGCCGCCGTTGGTGGTCGTCACGTCGAGCCCGCTCCCGCGCCAAGATGCGCCTGACAGCACGATATGGACGCCGCCGTTCGTGGTCCTGCCTTTCACATCGCCCGATAGGTTGGCGAGGTGGACGCCGCCGTTAACTGTTTCGAACTGTGTCGAGCCGTTCGTTTCGCTCACCGAAATACCGCCGTTGTGGGCGGACAGGTCGAGATTGATCGAACGCGGGACAAGTAACTGAAACGAAACTGACCAGTTCCTCTCGCCCGAGCCCTCGGCCTTGACCGTGCCGGTTGTGGATATGCGAATGTTCGATGCCGCTGCTTTGGCCGCTTCATCGGTGCTGCCCCAAGTCTGGACGCACGCCCTGACGACGATGTCGCTGCGGTCGGAGCCGATCACGCTGATGCCGCCGTTCTGGCCGCTGTCGACCGTAAGGCTGCCGGTTGCAGGAATTGTCATCTCGCGCAGGTCGCGGAACGACACGCGATCGCCGTTAGACCAGCTGTCGTTACTGCAAAAACTGCGCTCCTTCGACTGATGATCCTTGTTCTTATA
>Ga0163161_10000947_pt1 | contig 22294 bp, 12 predicted proteins | sample S45metaG_FD_129847 | JGI IMG/M metagenome (GOLD analysis project Ga0163161, IMG submission 129847) | Switchgrass rhizosphere microbial communities from Kellogg Biological Station, Michigan, USA - S4-5 metaG | ecosystem: Host-associated > Plants > Roots > Rhizosphere > Soil | place: USA... | reverse complement strand
TCCCCGCACCGCTGGCACCGCGCTGATCACCCCCGAAGGTGAAGCGCGGATGCGGGCCGAGTTTCATGAGCTCTGGCATGTTCGGCGGCCGCAGGTGACACAGTCAGTCAGCGAGGCCGCGGCTCAGGGCGATCGCTCGGAAAACGCCGAATGGAAGCAAGAACCCCACCCCCCATACTATTCTTCCTTATAGCCTTTGATATCAATAAGTTATGGATAGTACACATACTCAATAAGTCATACTATTTCAAATATACAATGTCGTTGATCCACCACAACATTTCTCCGCCTGGGGTCTGAACAACTGCCTCGTCGCCCACCTCTTTCTTCAAAAGTGCACGCGCCATCGGCGAATCGATCGAGATGTAATCGTTACGGCCGTAAATTTCGTCGTATCCCACAACCCGAAATTTCTTGATTTCTCCCGCCTCGTTTTCAATCTCGACCCAGGCTCCGAAGAAAACCTTTCCCTCCTGCTCAGGCGAATACTCAACTACCCGCACGTCCTCAAGACGCTTACGAAGGTATCGGACTCTACGATCAATCTCCCGGAGCAGCTTCTTGTTGTACTGGTAATCCGCATTCTCACTGCGGTCACCCAACGACGCCGCCCAGGTAACCTTCCTAGTTGTGTCGGGACGCTTCTCTCGCCAAAGGAAGTCGAGCTCTTGCTTCAGGGCGTCATGACCTTCCTTTGTGATGATGTTGGTACTCAAGTCGGGTGTCTCACTAACGATTAACTCCAGTAAGGCAAGAGCGGGTCAAAAATGCTCGGCTACTAACTCATATGGTCAAAACGATTTGGGCAGTCCAGTACGACCCGTATCATAGCCGCAGCATGAACCGTTCAGGTACACGCTTTGAAGGATGTAGTACCCCATCGGCAGTATGTTGCGAAGCATTGAGCAGGCGGGCACACTGACTGTAGATCTCATGCCTCAAGCTCATCCGCTCAATTCTCAAGGACGATCACTTGCAAACCAAGCAGTGGAACTTCCCTCAACGTGTGCGTGACTGATGCAGTCAGTGCCGCTCAAGCGTAAATTTACGCCCATCCCCGCAGCCTATCAGAGGCGTGATTTTCCACTAGACGAAGTGTGGTCAAGCCTCAATCGAGCTGAGAACAAGAGCTGGGACGACCTTCTCGGTGAGTATCGCGTAGTGGTACTGGCGGAAGCGGGCGCGGGTAAGACCTATGAGCTGCAATCTGCAGCCAAGCGACTGGTTAGCCAAGGCAGGCTTGGGTTCTTCATTCGCATCGAAGATATCGACGACGATTTTGGGACTGCCTTCGAGGTGGGCTCTGAAGCAGCTTTCGAAGATTGGCTGGCCGGGACTGACGAAGCTTGGTTTTTCCTCGACTCTGTCGACGAGATCCGGCTCACCGAGCCGAGAGCGTTCGAGTCAGCGATCCGCGGCTTTGCCAAACGGATCCGTAATGCCCGCCAGCGCGCGCATATCTATATTTCAAGCCGTCCCTATGCCTGGCGCCCAGTGCTTGATCGCACTTTGATCGAAGAAGTGTTGCCGTTCGAACCGCGGCGGCAGGAAGCGACCGGTGGCGATGATTTGTCTACCGTTGTCCAAAGCGGAGAGGCCATAGAGGGAGACTATTCAGCAGTAGGAACCAGTAAGGAAGATCCGCCCCCAACGCTTCAGTTGTATCAGCTAGCCCCGCTGGATGAATCAGAGATTCGCCTGTTCGCCGAGCATAGCGGTGTCGAAGACAGCACAGACTTTCTGGCGGCACTCGAGCGCAGTAGCCTGTTTCCGCTCGCACGGCTTCCTTTCGACCTGCACGATCTTCTTGCGACATGGCGTGAGACCAAGAGTTTGACGAGTCGGTTGGACGTCCTACAGGAAGGCGTTCGTCGCCAACTGACGCTGTCGCCTCAGGAAGAGTCAACCTTGACTCTCCCGCACGCAGAGGAAGGAGCACAGCTCATTGCTGTAGCGGCAGTGCTGACGGGACGTCCGAATATACGCCTCCCGGGCTCATCTGGTGCCGAAGGGATTGACGCCGAATTGCTGCTACCTGGGTGGACCAATGCTGATATCGCAGCACTGCTTATGACCGGCGTTTTCGGTGAACCAATCTTCGGCGAAGTGCGCTTTCGCCATCGTGAGGTTCGCGAACTGCTCGCTGCTCGGTGGATCGAACAGCAGCTAAAGCGCGGCGGCGGGAGGCATCACATCGAAATGCTGCTATTCAGCAGCCAATATGGCGAAAACATCCTTACTCCGCGCCTGAGGCCAGTTCTTCCTTGGTTGATACTTTTCAATGATTCTATCCGCGACCGCGTACTCACTGACCACCCCGAGGTCGCCGTGGAAGGCGGTGACGCGGCCCGCCTCCCCGTCGATGTCCGGCGCAATATACTATCCATGCTGATTGACCAAGTGATTGACCCCACTTCAGGTTTACGTGGATTGGATAATGCAGAGATCGCCAAAATCGCCCACGCTGACCTTCAAGATTATGTCCATACGCTTATCGAAAAACATTTTGAAAACGACGATGCCATCTTTGTCCTCGGGCGCCTAGTTTGGCAGGGAGAAATGCGCAACTGTGTTGCCAGCCTGTCTAAAATCGCTGCCAATTCAGCTCGCGGCATCTATGCTCGCCTCATCTCGATCCGCGCGGTCGCATGTCTCGGTAGTCCGGACCAACTCTATACGCTTTGGCAATCGCTCAATACTAACGCTGTGCAAATCCAGCGTCGGCTGTTGGCAGAGCTCGTGGACAACGCCCCTGCCACAGCGGAGACAATCGAACTTTTTCTAGCATCTATCGACAATTCCGAGCCGCGCCATGAGTTCGAGGTCACCGGCTTGACCCTCTCACTTAATGGCTTCATCCAGCGACTGCCTCTTTCCGCCGTTCTCGAGACAGGCGAACTGTTGTTCATCTTCGCCAAGGGGCTACTGCAATATCTCATGCGAGAACCGCATGTTGAGCGTGGACAATGTCACGTCTCGGAAGCCTTTCAATGGCTTATGAGCCCCGCGCTGCATTGTATCGAGCGGCTGATTTATGCGCGCTCGCCAGCGGCGTTATCGCAGGTTTCCCTCGCGATCCTCTCTGCCATCCCAGCCCTACACTTCTGGCGCGGCGATGACTATCAAGAGCGAAAGTCGATCGTAAACAAACTTGTTCCGGAATGGCCTGAACTCAACGACGCACTATTTTGGTGGACGGTGACCGAGTATCGAGCTGTGCAGGGTGAAGAGCTTAAAGATGATTGGCCAGTCAGTTGGATGGGCCATTTCTGGAAATTCGATGAGACCAGTTTCGCGCGCACAGTTACCTGGATTCGAGACCGAAAACTTTCCGACGATAAGCTTGTAGCGCTGTCGCGTGCGGTTCGCATCTACGCCGAAAATGACCAACCAACGGCGTGGCTCGAGGATTTACATAACGCGGTGGCAGGCAATCCGGACTTGGAAGCGTCCCTCAATTCCAAGCTCTATCCGACGACTTCGCCTGAAATGCAGCGGTATCAGCAAGACGAACGCGACCGGCGCATCAAACAGAAGTGTCGAGACGCGAAGAACTCCAGCGCGCGCACTAAATTCGTGGGCAGGCTCACCGCTAATCCTGACATCATCCGGCACCCCCCGAACCTCAAGCCCGGTCAACTAAGCTCGGAGCAATATCATCTACTGCAAATTATCGAAGGAAACAAGTCACGTAACAGCCGAGCGCAAGGCGCCAATTGGGCAGCACTTATCCCCGAGTTTGGAGTTGCGGTAGCCGAAGCCTACCGCGACGCGGCGATTGCATTCTGGCGCGCCTATAAGGCCGGAATCCGCTCCGAAGGAGCTGACACCAACAGCATCCCCTACGCGCTCATTTTCGCGATGTCTGGACTCGACATCGAGCTCCGCGACAGCGAAAAAACAGGGCTGGTGCTCAAAAAGGCCGACGCACGTCGCGCGCTTCGCTATGTTTTATGGGAGCTGAATGGCTTCCCGCGCTGGTTCGAAAAGTTTTACCGAGCATGGCCAAAGATTTCGCGGGATTTCCTCTGGAAGGAAGTCGAGTGGGAACTCGAGCACACGCCCTCCGAACAGTCGCTTTACTATGTGCTGCACGACCTCGTCTATTACGCACCATGGCTCCATACCGAATTCGCACCGTTGCTCAGTAGTTGGCTTTCACAGCATCAGGCCCCCAATCAAGACTGCCTGCGTTATTGCCGTGCAATCATGATAGGAGGTGGTTTGGCTGCTGCGGACATCGCCACGCTCTCGATGCGCAAAATAGCAGACCCGGGTACGCCGCCGGAGCAACTCGCAACTTGGCATGCGCTGCGAACTGATGCCGATCCAGCACGGGGGATCCCGGCGCTCAATGGCTTGTTTGATTCCGGCACCCTCCTTGATCCCGTTGGCTTCGTCAGCTCTTTCAGCGTCGCGTTGATTGGTGGCCGCCGAGACGTGAGTCCAATCTTCGGCCACTTCAAAACGCCTAGCTACCTCAAAGAGCTCTATCTGCTGACCCATCGTACGGTCAGGGTGGCTGACGACATCGAGCGTGCCGGCAAAGGTGTCTATTCGCCAACTTTGCGCGACGAAGCACAGGATGCACGCGAGAACTTATTCGCTCTTCTTACTCAAATCCCTGGTGAACTCACCTACCGGACAATCCTCGAATTGTCGGCCGAACACCCGGCACCCCGCTATCGCGACTACATGCGCACCCGCGCCTACGAACGTGCCGTTGAGGATGGCGACCTACCAGCATGGAGCGAGTCCGAAGTTGCACGACTAGTCCAACGCCTGAGCGCCTATCCGCTACCAAGCGGAGCCGAAAATGCAAAAGCTTGAAAGACCGGACAAATCGCCGGCAGTTCTGCGGTCGAAAGCAGCGAATCAGGCGCGACAGCAGATGCGCGACTTTTGGGCGCTCGACCGACAACGCCGTGCTCAGACTAGCGTGCCAGCTATCGGACTCAGTTCGACAGACGAACGTTTAATTGCCGCGGTTGCCGCGATGAGTCTAAACCGCTGTGCCTTCTGCGAAGCAAAGGACATGCTTTCTGTTCACCGTTTCCGTCCAGCAGGTAACGCACTACCTCTCGTCGAAACGAGTAACGCACACCTTTACTACCTATGGCTCACCGACGCGTGGCAAAACCTGCTGCCAATTTGCACCGGCTGCATTCCGCGTGAGACACAGTTTCCAATTGCCGGTGCCCGCGCGCCGCTGCCGTCGCTTCGCCAGATCGATGCCTATACCGAGCGAGACGACGGTCTTTGGCCGTCTTATCCACCAAAGGAAACCATTCTCCTGCTCGATCCTGTGCGAGACCGTGACTTCGAGAAACACCTCGTTCCCAAGCTTAATGGCGAAATCATAGGAAGCTCGCGAAAGGGCGAAACTACCGTACTCGTCTTCGACCTCAATCGTGCCGAGCGCCGTCACCAGCGTCACCAAACTTATCAATCGCTTATCGACCGCCTCCTCCTACTCCTCCGGGAAGGTAAGAAGCTGAATGACTCCCCCGATTGGCAGTTGATCTTTGATTTTCCGACGATAGAGTTCGGTGGGACCTGGTTCATACTTTTGCGTCGCATCGCGAGGTGGATTGCAGTTTCGAAAGCAGTGAAATGGCAAACTTCCAGCAACCAAATCCGCGTCTTTTTTTCGAGACTTGCCGACGGTGGCGATGCTATTCATCACCTCGAGGCGGCTCTTTCAGCAGTAGCAGATGAGGATCAGGGCCTGCGCGCCAGTCACTGGGCAATCGGCTCGGTTTATACGGCACGCACGTCAATCGCAGCCGTCGAAATAAGCAATTTCAAAGCGATTGAAGGGCTGCAACTATCCTTAAGCGAGCCAGCTGCACGACCGGGAGACCCAGCCAGCCGGCGCGCACCATCGCTGGTGATTCTTGGTGAAAATGCGACCGGTAAAAGTTCGATTCTTGAGGCGATCTCACTGGCGCTTACTACCTCTGCTGCGCGTACCGCGCTTAATGTGCCATGGACCCAGATGGTTCTTGATCCCTCGCAACTCGGCCTCGAGCGCGGAAACATAGCGTTGCCAGCCGAAGTGCGCGTGAAGCTTACGAACGGTCAGTCGGTGACGTTGACGATTGAGCATGGCTCACCGACCGTACTCAGCGAACTCGGAAACCATCACGTACCAGTATTTGCCTATGGTGCATTCCGACGGTTCCTGACCGGCACGCGCAGAGCTGCACCCCATAAGCATATCCGCAACCTCTTCGACGGCAGCACACTTTCCAATCCCGAGCCCTGGCTCAAAGCCCTGAAACGAGACCAGTTCGACATGGTGATCCGCACCTTGCGAGACCTGCTATCGATCGAGGGGGAGTTCGACGTCATACAGCGCGAGCGCGGCTCGCGCCAACTGCGCATGGTTACCTCGCTGACAGAACCAGACGGTGAACTACGTTACAGTCGAACCCCGCTGCATGCAGTATCGTCAGGCTATCGTTCAATGCTCGCCATGGTGTGCGACATCCTGCGCGGCTTACTTGATCCCCAGGTATACGAAGGGTTTGAAAGCTTTCGGACTGCCAAAGGAGTCATCTTGATTGACGAAATCGAGGCCCACCTACATCCGCGCTGGAAAGTGCAGGTCATGTCCAGTCTGCGTAACGCGCTTCCGGGGATGACATTCATCGTCACGACCCATGACCCGCTATGCCTACGTGGCATGGGAGAAGGTGAAGTGGTAGTGCTCCAACGTATCGCGGCCACCGATAGCGAGCGCGCAAGTCAGATGCCTATAATCGTAGAGCGCATGATGGGGCTACCGTCAGTCGCAGACCTGCGGATCGAGCAACTGCTAACTTCCGACTTTTTCCAGATGCTCTCCACAGACGATGCCGCGGCCGATCGTAGTCTTGCAGGGATCGCCGATCTCATTGCCGCGCGCGCGCGGGGCGATGAACTGTCCCTGGAAGATATCCGTATTCTCTCGGATTTTGAGTGCGACATTGCCAGTGCGCTTCCAGTTGGGTCTAGTGAAGTCCATCGCATCGTGCAGGACACTGTCGCGGAGTATCTTCGGCGTCGTCGCGACGCCAGCAGCCAAACACTCCAGCGGCTGCGTGATGATGCCAAAGCTGAGATTCTCGCTGCGTTGGAAGCGCTCTGAGATGCGTCGGGTAGATCGCGGGAGTGTAGATGTTCCAAAATCGCTTTTGCTCGGCGGCGCAGGCCCGGCAGAGTTGGCAAAGGTGAAGGAACACCGCGACGCACCAAACCCGCCAGCCAACCAAAATGGTGGCAAAAAGAAGAGTTTCACTTATACAGCGTACAAAAGTGCCGATGTACGGGCCGCCCTTGAGAAGTTGTTTTACGACAAATGCGCCTACTGCGAGACAGTCTACGCCGCCTCAGCGCCTGTCGACATCGAACACTATCGCCCTAAAGGTGCCGTTGCCGAGGACGTGGCACATGGCGGTTACTGGTGGATCGCGATGGGTTGGGACAATTTGTTACCCAGCTGTATCGACTGTAACCGCAAGCGTGGGCAGGTCTTGGTCGAGCCATCGTCTAGCCTTGCCATACTCGCTGCGACTGTAAAGCCGGCGGTCAGCCAATCAGGCAAAAAGGACAGTTTTCCCCTCGCAGCTACGGGTGTACGCGCACTGGACGAGGAGGCAGAACTCGAGGATGAACAAGCGCTGCTAATCAATCCGTGCTGTGACGACCCAGCAAATAGTTTGATGTACAGTTTTGACCCAGCACATCCGGCTGGGCTGGTTGTACCGACAGGAGAACTGGATCAGCAGGTACGCGGCGCGGTCTCGATACAGATTTATGGCCTCAATCGGCTAAAGCTCGTACAGGATCGAACGAGATTGCTGCGACGTCTCGAGTTCCTCGGTGATCTCGTTATCGATCTCGCATCCTCGATTACTGAACTTGAGACGCCCGCTGTCCAGGCAGCATTGCAAGGAACACCAGCAGAGAACGTCGCGTCGAGGCTGCGCCTACTGCGTGATCGGACTTTGGCCGAGATAAAGTCTTTTACCAAAGACGATGCCGCCTATTCATCCATGGCCAGCGCTTGGCTCGAGCACTTTAAAGCGCGAATTCGTCCTGCTACGCCTGTCGAAGCTCGTCCTTAGCGCGTGACTGACTCTTTGGCAGATCACCGATTTCAAGCGGATAGTCCAGATGTATTGGTCGTCATCTCGAACCAAAATCATCCAACTAACGCGACTCTGATGTGCCCCCAGAGATCTTCTAGTTGGTAGCGCACCAACACAATTTTCATGGATGGGCCAGAAGTTCCGCTAGCTGCTCAGGCCGAGGGGCTTGTTTCTCGAACTCGAGTCGGCCTTGGATAGAATCGCCATTAAACCGGTAGACCCCCCTATAATTAAGCATTCCACCCCACCCCCTGCCATGACGCGGTCCGCCATGGGCACTTTTTTCACCAGTAATAACCCACACGATTTCTAGCCCTTCTGCGTCCAGAAACGATCGCATCACATCGCGATCTACCACAGCCGCGCTGAACCCGGGCTCGTCGACGGACGGATCTTTAAAAAGAATTCTGCTATCTGCTGTGGCGTAAGCAAGAGACCGCCCTTCCGCCAGACGTAGCCGAAGGCCACGCATAAGCGCTGGAGCGGGAATCGTAAGATTGAAGCTTTCCTCAATCGAATAGTCATGGCCTGAGCGCTCGACACGCCAGTCAGCTACCGTCGCTTGCGTGTAAATTGCTTCGTCCGAACCCATCTCGAAACTTCCATCGATGGTGTCGAATGCCGGATGCCAAGGGTACTCGCCAAGGTAGCCATTCCGAGGCATATCGAATGCCGGAAAATGATCCCGATTATCTACTGATTGGGTTAGAAATCCCGTTAAACGCTCAACATCATCGCGTGCTACCAATATCGATTTAACTTTGTGCCAGGTCATCCGGTGAATCACGCGTTCGCCATCGACCATAACCAGATGATTACGGCCAACATTTGTGTCGAGTACGAGCCATCGTCGGCCAGCAGGGTCGATTACATCAATCTGTTGCACTGGATCAGGCACGTCTCGCGATTGATCCTCCATCCACGCGACTCGCGATTCGGGCGGATCGTCGCGCCAGCGCGAAAAGTGAGGGGACCACCAAGTCGGACCTTGACGATCCGAGTCGCGTTGTTTCGTACGAGTCACAAGGATAGTCGGATCCATCTCGCGTGTGCCGACTTGCCAAGGGCCGCGAAAGAGCTCGGGATCTTCCTGATAGTTACCGCCTAAAAGCGAGGTGTCAGAAAGACGTCCGGTCAATTCTTGGTAGGCGATCCATTGATATTTTTTACCGATGCGCTCGACTCGGTGCTCATTACGGTCATGGCCCGCCATCTCGCGGTCGAATTCGGCAAAGCGTTCTGAAGTCCATCCAAGCTCATGTGCGCGCCAAGCGACCCAATGGCGCGACCTATCACCGGCATATGTTGGATGCCCGGCTACGGCCCGCTCGTCCCACATACGGCCGCGCACAAAGCCGGCAGCACGAATACGAAACGCCTCTATCTCTCCCTCGTCCAAAAGACGCTCGAACTCACCGATAGTTGCGTCACGCTTTTTTTCGGACGCACGCCGCGCCTCCATCAGCTTTTTGGCTTCGCCGTGATCTTTACGAAGAAAAAGCGAGAGCCCCGTAGGCATCGAATTGGTGCGAGCTGCAATTTCAAGTACCTGCTCAAACGCCGTGGCACGCGCCGGATGAGGCTTGATCGCTTCCAAGTACCATGCTTCGTAAATGTCACGCATGGAACGACCATGCTCCGAGCGTGGAAGTAACAGGAAGTCGCTGGCAAGATTATCGATTTTGTAACGTGCAAAATCACCATCCTCGACCGCGGAACTGCAAATTTCATCACGCAATAAACTGCCGCCATAGTTCTGAACATACGTGCCGAGAGTTTCTTCGGTCACCGTCTCGAGTACCCTCCCTCCTGGATAAGGAGGCCGAGCGCAATCTAGCGATATGTCCGCCGGCAAAACGCCGCGGCTGGCGGCAAGCTCGACGATCCCGCGCGCATGGTCGCGAACGAGCGCGTGGGTTGGTAGCTTGTCATTTGTAAATACAGCCTCGAAGGCAACTCGCGCGAGTTCGGCCAACCCTTCATCGCTCGAATTTCGCGTTGCTGCACCATATGCAGCAGCGAGCACACGGTCGACAACATAAGCATCGTCAACACTGGCGAATTTCTCGATCATCTCGGCGGCGAGGTCGCGGCGATTTACCAATAGCGTCGCAAGCGCTTTGGTCGCCATATCACGGACCCAACGATGGCTGAGACTGGTGAGCCATGCGAGCGTGATGGCTACTAGTCGAGCGCGCGGCAGCTCGATAGGCTCAAGTCCGTTGGCTAGCACCCACTCGATCAATGTTTCAATCGCTCCGTCGCCGTCGCCATCCAGGGCGATGTACGTCGCGCGAGTCGACCATTCAATGTCGCGCTCGTAAATCGGCAACGGTTGCAGCCAACGGTCAAGATGGTCGGCGTTAAAGAGATTGTCAGGTTCAGTGGCGATGGCAAGCAGCGTCTCAAGGACTGCGTCACCTCCGATTACGTCAGCGCATTCCTCAACCAGCTCGAGGGTCCGTTTGGTGAAGGCGTCCTGTCGACGCCACAGCAGACTGAGCTGAAAGGCATGAGCAAGATCCCAGCGGGCAAACTTGCCATCGACAACGTCAATGAGTTCAACGCCGTAACGCTCTGGCAGTTGTACAGCCAATGCCTCGGCGATGCCTGCGAACCTGGAGGAACCTCGACCCACCACATAAGACGCGAGTGGCCCCCCAGTGACGAAAGCTGGCGATGGATCGCCGTCGCCTACATGCGTGTTGAGTAGTCTCTGGGCTATACGATGGTCACTTAACCGTTCGAAGGTAAAGCGAACCATCTCGTTGATCTCTTCTCCGTCACGGACTGGCTCAACCGCGATCACACCTTCGCTTTCGAGCTGGAAGAAAAGGCTTTGTTCAGCGAGACCGTTTGAGTTGTGCAAACATTCGATGATCGAATTCGCGGCGTCTATTGAGATGTAGCCGGTACCCGCAACCACCATCTCTTCCGTGAGCGCCGTGAGTACTGCCTCTACACGCTTAAGCCTTGGCGCCAAGCCCATCCGCAAATTGAGAGTCTCGACCACTGCGTTGAAATAAAAATCGAAGACCTTCGACACGCCAGCCAGTCCACGCGGAAGTTCGCTTTCATTGCGACGCTCAAGCATGTCACAGCAAGTACGCAGGAACAGCGGGTTTTCGAACTCTGGCGCGAAATGCGGGGCTGCCATTCGAACGATGCCACGCTGGTCGAGGTAGCGACGCGCGGCTTCAGCGGCCCTTCCTGCGAAACCTGGGTGCTCCAAGCGGGGTAACGTGGTCGTATCGAGGTCGCGCACGATATAAGGAATGAAGGTGGAGCGACAGGAGACAAGAATCGCTATATGTTCAAAACGGTCGGCAACAGCGAGGAACGCGGCAAGACGCTCGGACCAAACCGCTACACCGTTACGCTCGTTGATCGCATCAACCATCACTAACGCGCGGGTGCCAGCTGCTTCGGCAGCGGAGTCAAGTGCACCGAGAATTGCGTCCGGAGGAACATTTGTCAGCCCCAATTGCTCGGCGATCTGTCGCCAAGGTTCCGCGTCACTGAACGCTCCACCGAGCATTAGGACGGCGGGAAAACCCTGCGCAATATGGTTCTCGACGACATCGGCCAGCAAGTGTGACTTGCCAACGCCCGCCTCTCCGCTCAGCAGCAGGCGATGTGAATTAGCGAAGTTGGTCGAGGGGGCATTGATTTCCTCGACAACGCGATCGAGCACTTCGCGCAAATGTTCGGCAAAGTGAAGACCGTCGCGACCACTGTCCTGACCCGCACCAGGTTGCCGACGTAGCTCCCAGAGTCCGCTCCGACAGCGGTTGAGCGTCGCGGTTGCAATCGCCAATAAAGCGCTCCACTCCCTGAATGGAATGAGATTCGCTGGGCCAAGTGGTACGCCACGGATTGCTACAGATATCGCGGCCATTTGGTCGCCGAGCGCAGTGAAATCGATATCACATGTTCCCCCCAGTGCGGCGCCGATGCTGCGTAGCGAACGATATCGCGCCTCGTCCAGATCATCAGCCCAACCGATGATCTTGCATGCGAAATCGGGATCTCGTGCGAATGCGACTAACGCCTGACGAATCGGCAGTTCGATATTAAGTTCGGGCGTGTAGCGACGACCGAGAGCGGCACGGCTGATCGCAAACCGGTCTTTAAACCAATCGCACCCGAAATGTGGGATATCGAACCAATAGGTACGGCGCCCCACATACAGTGGATCATTCCGTGAGAGGTGCTCTGTGAGCTGGAAGCCGCCCCAGAGCTGGATTTCAACTACGCGAGGCGCGATGGAAGCTTGACGCGCAATCACCCAGTCATCCCAGCGATCGCGCTCAGACTTACGGCCTTCAACACGGCCGTCAGACAAATCGAAAGGTATGCATGCGATGAAAGTGGCGAGTGCGGGGTGCTTGGCTACGGCATTTTCAAAGGAGTCTTTGAGCTGCCCCGCTTCGCCGCTACCAAGTTCGAAGAAATACTTGGCCTGCCATCCAGTTTCAGATCCATTGGGCTCGACGCGATAACATTCAAGTCCCGCGTCGGCGCCAGCCCCCTTGCGGTGGAACGGTACACCACCATGAGACTCGAGCGCGGCAAATTGGCAGACGAGCTCCTCAAACGCAGCGTGCTGACTACCCTGGTGCGGGCGAATGGCTCGGAAATCGATCATTGGTAATGCCATCGGCGGGCCTCAAGTCAGTTACGGAACTCTACTAAGCGCGATAGTTACGCATATTTAGAACCTGTAGCAATGATCTCCGAAAACGCACCCGATACCGGCATCATCAACACTTGCCCACCCATTCGCATTCGACCTGATCAATCATTTCCATCGGATTTGACCATCACACTGCGCGGCCATTACCGGCAGAGAATAGCCATTAGCTATCCTTTCCGAAGGGCAGCTTTGGGTCAAAATCGGCTACTCCAACCGAGTCAGCACCGACAGTTTTTCTAGCTGGCCAACCTTTAAACATCGCCACACTATTGAAAAATATTTCAATAAACCGATTTACGCTATTGAAATATTTTTCATTAGCTACTAACGTCGATCATCAAGATACCGTGCGAGGCCATGCGGATGATCGACCCACGCTCCCCCCTGTCACGCCAACAATGGATGTTGCCCGTGCCCGTCGAATACGGTCCGGGGGCACGTTCCGCCCTATCGGTGTTGTGTTTACGGCACGGCATGCGCGCCCCGTTGATCGTGACGGATGCCGGTACGGCCAACCTGCCCTTCGTGCAAGAACTCTTGGAGCAATTGCAACGTGCGGGACTGCGTTGCGCAGTGTATTCGGGCATTGAGGCCAACCCTACCGACCTCTCGGTGGAACGTGGTGCTGCGTTCTATCGAGACTGGAAAGCCGATGGCGTAGTCGCGTTGGGAGGTGGAAGTGGGCTGGATGCCGGCAAAGCCATCGCGCTCATCGCCGCGCAGTCTCGCGCCGGACTGTGGGGTTTCGACTTTGATTGCCCAGTAGCAACGGGTTTCAAGGCCGCAGATTTTCCGCCGGTTATCTGTGTGCCGACCACCGCCGGCACCGGCGCAGAAACTGAAAGCACCGCGATGCTCACCGATACACGGCGTCGCATCAAAGGCTGCGTATGGCATCCGCTGGCCAGGCCGGTAGCGGTTATCCTGGACCCGGAATTGACCCTGGGCCTGCCCGCCAACCTCACAGCCTGGACCGGAATGGACGCCATCATCCATGCACTGGAAGCCTGGTTTGTCCCCAGTTTCAATCCACTATGCGATGGCGCGGCAATACAGGCGCTAAGCCTAATGTGGGACGCCCTCCCCGTCGTCGTCGCCGACGGAAGCGATCTTCAAGCCCGGGGACGGATGCTTGCCGGCTCTTGCCTGGCAGGCGTTGCCTTCAATAAAGGACTCGGGCTGGTGCACGCCCTCAGCCACATGGTGGGGGCGGCTTACAATACCCACCATGGCTTGACCAACGCGATCATTCTGCCCGTCGTACTGCGCTTCAATCGCGAGGTGATCGAGCTGAGACTCACCGACGTCTGTCACGCGATGGGCCAACCGGACGCTGACTTCGAAACGTTCTACCGTGCCATCTGCGAACGGCTGGACGAACTGAACATCCCCAAAAATCTGGCGGCCATCGGCGTTAACCGCGAAGACGTGGCTGTTATTGCCGCCAAAGCTTTCCACGACCCCGCTCGCGTTACCAACCCGCGGGACAGCGACTTGCCGCAGCTCGAAGAGTTGCTCGCACACGCCATTGACCAGGCCCGGAATTGAGATGAACGAAACACTGCCCACAGAGAAAAAACGTCGTACTCGCATCGAACCGGAAGCTCGCCGTCGTTCGATAATCGAAGCCACCATGCAATGCATTACGCGCCACGGCCATAGCGGCACCACCATCGAGCGAATCTGCGATCAGGCAGGGATTTCGATCGGTTTGATCGGCCATCATTTCACCTCCAAAGAGGAACTGATGCTATGCACGTATCAGGCTCTGACAGATCAGCTCCGGGCCGAAACCGAGCAACACCTGGCGCACCAAACCAACTCGGCGCGCGACCGGCTCACGGCCATGATCAAGTCCTCGTTCAAGGGCAATATTTTCAATGAGTTCACGCTCACGACGTGGCTGGGTTTCTGGGGGGCAGCGGTGTCTTCGCCCGAGCTGAGCAAGCTCAATCGCAAGCTGTATTTCGACTACCGCTCGGAGCTGGAAAAATGCTTCGAACAAGCGACCGCAGAGCAACACACCACCATCGACTGCCGAATGGCCGCGTTAACGCTCACGGCATTGATCGATGGCTTCTGGCTCGAATGGACACTGGACCACAAAGCCTTCAGCGCCACCAAGGCGCAGGCCTGCTGCCTGCAAGTGGCCGCGCTGTTGTTGGCAAACGGCTCAACGTAACCGAAAGAAAAAGCGACGCCCCTACCGCCCGGATCGTTTAGAGGAATTGACCATGTCTCGTGTATTTCGTTTTTCAGGAATTTGCGCGCTGTTGCTGGCTGCCACTCATGCAGTTGCCGCTGAGGAACCATCCTGTAAGCAGGTGCGAATGGGCGTCGCCAACTGGACCGATGTGATGGCAACCAGTGCAGTGGCCAAAGTGTTGCTTGACGAACTGGGCTACAAGACCGAGCAAACCTTCGCCTCGGAGCAGATTGTGCTGACCGGCATCAAGGACAAAAAACTCGACCTATTTCTGGGATATTGGAGCCCGCTGATGACGGCCAGCGTCGAGCCGATGGTTGCTGCCAAACAGATCGCAGTTTCAAGCAGCCCAAACCTGACCCAGGCCAATGCTACCCTCGCCGTTCCTCGGTACCTGTTTGATCAGGGACTCAAGACATTTGCCGATATTGCGAAATTCAAAGACGCCTTGGCTGGCAAGATTCACGGTATCGAATCGGGGTCTGCCACCAATCAACAGATCCAGGCAATGATCGACAAAAACCAGTTCGGGCTGGGTGGCTTCAAACTGGTCGAATCCTCCGAGGCGGGCATGCTCGCTGAGGTACGTCGCGCAGAAAACCGAAAGTCCGCGATCGTCTTTTTCGGCTGGACTCCCCATCCCATGAACGTGACGCTGGCGATGAATTACCTGACCGGTAGCCAGGACGCTCTGGGGCCGGATGAAGGCGCGGCGACGGTGTGGACGGTCACGCAGACCGACTACGCCCAGCGCTGTCCGAACGTTCAGAAACTACTCGACCAGTTGACATTCACGACCGCCGGCGAGAGCCAGATGATGGTGTCCATCCTGGCCGGACAGAAGCCTGAGGTCGTTGCCCGCCAGTGGCTCGAGAATCATCCGGAAGATTACCAACGCTGGACCGCGGGCGTGCAGAACTTTGACGCCAAGCTTGCACAACAATAAGCACTTACGGCCGGAGGACACTTCCATGAACAAAGCAATGGCCACTATCGCCGACTGGCGAACCTATAAAGTAAACACCGTGCCTGTGGGGCTCGCCCAGCACTCTACCATCCTGGAGGTGACCTGGTCGGACGAGCGTGTCAGCCCGTTTCATTATCTTTGGCTGCGGGACAACTGTCCCTGCCCGACTTGTGTCTTCCCAGTCACCCGGGAGCAAATATTCGAGATTGCGGATGCAACTGACAATCTGCGGTTGTTTGATGCACGCATCGAAGAAGGCGGCGTCCTGACGCTCAGTTGGTCCGATGGACATGCGAGTGCCTTCCATCCTGGGTGGCTGCGCGCCCATGCGTACGACACAGAGTCGCGCGCCGAGCGAACACGCCTGCTTCCCCAGCCCCGGTTTTGGCGAGCCGAAATGAACGAACAACTGGCGCACTTCGACTACGACGAAGTCATGAACAGTGATCTCGCACTCACTGAATGGTTGCGCGCGCTTCGCGACACCGGACTGACGCAGATCCGCAACGCTCCAACGGCTGAGGGTTCGCTTGATGGCCTGGCGCGGCGCGTAGCGTTCATCCGCGAAAGCAGCTTCGGCGTGATGTTTGAAGTCAAATCCAAGGTCGATGCCGACAGTAACGCCTACACGGCTTTTAATCTGCCGCTGCATACCGATTTGCCAACACGGGAATTGCAACCGGGTGTGCAGTTTCTTTACTGCCTGCGCAATGAAGCTTCAGGCGGAGCCAGCCGCTTCGTCGACGGCTTCGCGGTGGCTGAGGAATTGCGACGCCTGGCACCTGAGAGCTTCGAGTTGTTAACCCGTACACCTGTAGAGTTTCGTAATAAATCGGCGCGCAATGATTACCGCTGCAAGGCGCCCATCATCGCGTTGAACGATGACGGTTCGTATCGCGAAATTCGTATTGCCAACTTTCTTCGCGCCCCTTTCGATGTCGAGCCGCACGTGATGCTGGAACTGTATGAGGCGTACTGCCTATTCATTCGCATGACGCGCGAACCGCACCTGCAACTCACCAGTCGCCTGGAAGCCGGTCAAGCCTGGGTGTTTGACAATCGGCGCGTACTGCACGCCAGAGATGCTTTCGATCCCGCCTCGGGAGAACGCCACTTCCAAGGTTGTTATCTGGATCGCGATGAGCTGTTTTCACGCCTATATGTTCTGGAACGTCAAGTCGGATAGAGGCTTTGAGGGGCATACCGCTCTGGCCAATTTCCGCCCATGCCCAGTCTTTGCCGAAAGTCAGCACAACCCAAAGCGGCCCTTCCTCCAAATCTGGGACATGGGATGGAAGGACTTTACCTTTACTCAGAGCCGCTAAAATCATCAACTTTGAAGGTTTGCACATTAGGGTTGAACTCTAGATTGAGAATCCAATGTCCCACCTCCTTGTCGCTAACTGATTTCAATATTTCTCCATTTTTATTGCTGTAAACCGGCCAATAGTTACCGAAGAAATTTTTACGAGAGGTGAAATGATAGGTTCTACTTTCTTAGCTCTTACTACTACTCATACGAATTTAGCTTTGAGAGATTCTAGGGAATCTTCATAGAAACCCAGGAAAATCGCCTCGGCTTCTTGGGTACTGACACCATTGGCGGTGAACTCTCCGGACCACTCAACAATCGACGCATTTTCACCATCAGGTAGTACGGTAAATATCGAAAAATAATCGGTAACCGGGAACGCCCCTTCGGTAATGGAATAGCTATACGTGCGCTCTTGGTTATCGAAAAACTCGAGTCGCTCGACGATGATTTCACCACTTTCTAGACAGATGCTGCGTAAGCGCCCGCCTTCGCCAAGTTCGCTGGTTGTCACACCCGGCATCCAGTCAGGCAACGAATTGAATCCACCTGCCAAACCCCAGACTTTTTCCGCTGAAGCGGGTACACGAATTGATGCCGCTGCATTGGCCATGACTGTTCCTCATCAAAGTTGGATCGACAACAATTCATTCACTCCGCTGCCTATGCCGCGTCTGTGTTGTTACGCCTTGGCGCATCCATCTAGGCCATCCAAGAAAACTGCGCTTCGAGGACGCAGGCTTTTCCGCTTTAACTCAGCGCTGACTCAGAGTCAGCGCTCTTTCCGTAACCGTGAGAATGCGTTATCCGATGGAGATCAGCCTTTCCACCCGCCTCCCAGCGCCTTGAACAAATCGATGGAAGCTACTCGCTCAGCCAATTGATCACTGATCAATGCTTGCTGTGCAGCGAACAGCGTCCGTTGCGCGTCCAGAAGAGTCAAAGAGCTGTCGATGCCTGTCAGGTAGCGACTTTCCGCGAGCCGATAGTATTTGGCACTCGCGCTGACCAACCCTTGTTGTGCCTCAATCTGCTGCCCAAACGTCTCGGTTGCAGCCAGCCCATCACTGACTTCTCTAAAGGCTGACTGGATGGCGTTTTCATAACGCGCCACTTGAATGTCCCTCTCGACTTGAGAGACATCCAGGCTCGCCTGCAAGCTGCCCGCATTGAAGATCGGCAGGCTGATCTGTGGAAAAAAGCTCCAGGCTCCCGACCCTCCGTTGAACAGCCCGGACAATGCTTCACTGGAAGAACCGGCGCCTGCCGTCAGGCTGATTCGGGGAAAGAATGCAGCCCGGGCTGCTCCAATATCCGCATTGGCAGCCTTCAGCAGAAATTCTGCTTCCAAAATATCTGGCCGACGACTGAGCAAATCCGAAGGCAACCCGACGGGAACCTCAGGCAAGGATTGTCGCTCCCAATCACCGGCAACCAAGTCTGCCGGGATTTCGCCCCCGATTAACAACGCCAACAGGTTGCGGTCTTCGGCGACCTGCCGACGATACCGGGCCTTCGAACCGCGAGCGCTTTGTACGAGGGTTTGTGACTGGCTTAACGCCAAATCTGAAACGGTACCCACTTCGGCGCTTCGACGTGTCAGCTGGTAGCTGTTTTCATAGGTATCGAGCGTGTCGCTAGTCAATCGCTCCAGTGCCTGATCGGCTTGCAAGGTGAGCCAGGCACTTGCAACGCTCGCAACCAACCCGATGTGGGCTGAGCGCTGAGCCTGTTCGCTGGCCAGATAACGCTGCAGCGCCTCTTGATCGAGGCTGCGCACACGGCCGAACAGGTCCAGCTCGTAGCTCACGTTCAGCCCGACCGAGTACTGACTCTCGATCGTGGCTTTATCATCAGATGCCAGGTCTGCCGGGACGCGCTGACGACTGCCGCTTCCTGCTGCCGAGACGTCCGGCAACAGATCCGCGCGGCGAATGCGATATCGCGCCTGGTAGGCCTCGACGTTCAATGTGGCGACTCGGATATCCCGATTGTTGGCCAGTGCCGTCTCGATCAAGCGATGCAACATCGGATCGGGAAAGAATTCGCGCCAATCGAGCACTGCCGCACTCTTATCACGAGTCATGGGCGCCAATGGATAAACGGCTGGTACCGGAGCCTGTGGCTGCTGATACGCCGGAATCAGAGAGCAACCACTGAACAGCAGCGAAGCGAGCACCAGAAAACTGAAAGGCTTGATCATGACATGACCTCCTCTTGAGCGGCCACGGCCGGAACGACGGACGATCGGCGTGCGAAGAGTGACGACACCGACACATAAAAAAGCGGTACCCAGAAGACGGCCAGGACGGTGGCGGTCAGCATGCCGCCGATCACGCCTGTGCCGATGGCGTGCTGACTGCCAGAGCCTGCGCCGGTAGAGATGGCCAACGGCACCACCCCAAGGATGAACGCCAGAGATGTCATGACAATCGGGCGCAAACGCAGGCGTGCCGCTTCAATCGCCGCTTGCGTGTAGCTCATGCCCTGTTCATGCAATTCCTTGGCGAACTCCACAATGAGGATGGCGTTTTTCGCCGCCAGCCCTACCGTTGTCAGCAGGCCCACCTGGAAGAAGACGTCGTTGGACAGACCGCGCAATGTCGTCGCAAGCAAGGCACCGACAACACCCAGCGGCACCACCAGCATCACGGCCAACGGGATAGACCAGCTTTCGTACAAAGCCGCGAGACAGAGGAACACTACCAGCAGGGAGAGTGCGTACATGATCGGCGCTTGAGAACCGGACAGCTTTTCTTCATACGACAAGCCCGTCCACGCCAGCGCGACCCCAGGCGGCAACTGAGCCGCGATGGCTTGTGCTTCAGCCATGGCATCACCCGTGCTGTAACCCGGTGCCGGGCTACCCAGTATTTCCTCTGCCGGCACGCCGTTGTAGCGCGCCAGTTTGGGAGAACCGAAGACCCACTCGCCAGAGGCGAAAGCGGAGAACGGCACCATTTTCCCGGCGGCGTTGCGTACATACCATTTGTCCAGATCTTCTGGGGACATGCGGGCGCTGGCCTGGCCCTGCACAAACACTTTTTTGACTCGACCACGATCAATGAAATCATTGACGTAGTTACCGCCGAAGGCCACGGACAGGGTGGTGTTGATGTCTGTTTGCGAGACCCCCTGCGCCCTCGCCCGCCGGTCATCGATCTTCAACCGATACTGCGGCTCATCGCTCAGGCCGTTGAGCCGCACCGCCGTCAGCACTTTGCTTTCGGAGGCCAGACGCAAGAACTGATTGCGCGCCTGCACCAGCACCTCGTGGCCGACACCGGCCTGGTCTTGCAGGAATAAATCGAAGCCCGAAGCATTGCCCAGCTCGCGCACAGCCGGCGGCACCACGGCGAATACCAGTGCATCGCGCATGCCTTTGTATTTCGCTTGAGCGCGCGCGGCCAACGCGAGCGCCGCATCCTCAGGACCGCGCTGTCCCCAGGGTTTGAGCAGCACAAAAGCCATGCCCGAGCTTTGCCCACGGCCCGCGAAGTTGAATCCATTTACGGTAAACACGGCGTCTACCGCACTGGCCTCACCGCCCTGCTCATGCGTGGCGAGCAAGTACTGACGCACACTGTCGAGCACTTTCTGCGTGCGTTCGGCACTGGACCCAGCAGGGGTCTGCACCTGAGTAAAAATCACGCCCTGGTCTTCATCGGGCAGAAACGCGGTGGGGATGCGGTTGAACAGCAGGACCATGCCAGCGACGATCAGCAGGTAAGCTAGAAAAGCCGGCGCCTTGTGCCGCAGCATCCCGGCGACGCCACGCTCGTAACGTTGCACACCGCGATCAAACCCACGATTGAATGCACGGAAGAAGCCGAGTCGTGCGAGCCCGTGTGAAGGGTCATGTGGCTTGAGCATCGTGGCGCACAAGGCAGGCGTGAACACCAGCGCGGTAAGCACCGACAGGGCCATTGCCGAGACGATGGTGAGGGAAAACTGGCGATAGATGACGCCGGTTGAACCGTCGAAGAACGCCATCGGCAACAGCACCGCCGATAACACCAGGGCGATGCCGACGAGCGCGCCCTGGATTTGTTTCATGGAGCGAATCGTAGCTTCTTTCGCCGACAAATGCTCCTCTCGCATGACGCGCTCCACGTTCTCGACCACGACGATGGCGTCATCCACCAGCAGACCGATGGCCAACACCATGCCGAACATCGACAGCGTGTTGATGGTGAAACCGGCGACCGCGAGGATGCCGAACGTACCCAGCAGTACCACGGGCACGGTCAGCGTGGTGATGATGGTCGCACGGATGTTCTGCAGGAACAGCAGCATCACGAGAAACACCAGCACAATCGCCTCGCCCAAGGTATGGAACACGCCATGGATCGAGTCGCGCACGACGGGCGTGGTGTCGTAGGGATAGACCACTTTCATGCCGCGAGGGAAAAACGGTTGCAGTTGATTGAGGGTGTCGTGGATCGCCCTGGTGGTATCCAGCGCGTTAGCCCCGGGGGCGAGCTTGATGGCGATGCCGGACGCCGGCATCCCGTTGAACTGGGCGTTGACGCTGTAGGTTTCGCCACCCAGCGCTACCTCGGCCACATCGGCCAGGCGCACTTCGGAGCCGTCTGGGTTGACCTTGAGTTGGATGTCCTTGAACTCATCCGCCGACTGCAAGCGGGTTTTGCCAATGATGGTGGCATTGAGTTGTTGGCCCGGCAGTGCTGGCAGGCCGCCGATCTGACCGGACGACACTTGCACGTTTTGGGCTTGTATCGCACTTTTCACATCGACGGGCGTCAGACCGAAACTGACCAGCTTCGAAGGATCAAGCCAGATCCGCATGGAGTACTGCGCGCCAAACACCTGGAAGTCGCCGACGCCAGAAGTGCGCGACAGCGGATCCTGCATGTTGGAGACCACGTAGTTGGCCAAGTCTTCGCGGGACATGCTGCCGTCTTCGGAGACAACGCCAATGACGATCAGGAAATTCTTGACCGCTTTGGTCACCCTG
>Ga0163161_10000946_pt1 | contig 22358 bp, 13 predicted proteins | sample S45metaG_FD_129847 | JGI IMG/M metagenome (GOLD analysis project Ga0163161, IMG submission 129847) | Switchgrass rhizosphere microbial communities from Kellogg Biological Station, Michigan, USA - S4-5 metaG | ecosystem: Host-associated > Plants > Roots > Rhizosphere > Soil | place: USA... | reverse complement strand
TTTATTGTAGAGGACGACCTGATGTTACTGGAAACATTGCAAGAAATTCTTAAGTTGTACGGTTATCAATGCCAAGGCTGTCACGATCCGGAGAAAGCGGTTAAACAGATTGAGCATTACCGCCCAGATCTGGTGATTTTGGACTACATGCTGCCCGAATGGAACGGAGGAGAGCTTTGCAGCGCCATCCGCGCTATCGATGGATTTGAGTACGTCCCCATCATCATTATTTCTGCCTATACTAAAATACTGTTTTCACTGTCTGATTATGGTTGCGATGCGATATTGGAAAAACCATTTTCGATCCAGGAAATTACCCGTCTCATCAGCACCCTGCTTTCAGAGAAACGCAGCGACAGCGGTCTTCTTCCAAAGATCAAAACCGTAATAAAGAATGTGCTGCAAGAGATAAAAGCCAAAAGTATTTAGTGGTTTTATTTATTCACTGAAAAGGGATAAATTGACAAATTGGTAAAGCAACGCAGCAAAATAGTACCACTCCAATGTGTCCTGTTGAAAAAGACGGAACAATTAGCGCTGCATTACATATATTTGGATAATCTACCAGATCAGTAACCCCAAAACCTCCAATGACAAGAAAACTTACGAGCGGCCCCGTCAGAAATAAAGAATGGACAAAACAAAAACTTCTGGCCGCTGTTGGTAAAATTTTAAAAATTGACGGTTTTACGGGCTTAAATATTAGCAAAGTAGCATTAAAAGCTGAAGTAGACCGGAAATTGGTTTATGATTATTTTGGCAGCATGGAAGGTCTGGTAAAGGAATACCTGAACAATAGCGATTTTTATACTGCAAATATCGATCAGTCAAAAGAAATAATTGAGCAAAACAGAAGCGATCAGGGCAAAGAAATGTTGTATCATTTATTGGAAGATCAGCTCAATTCCTTAATTGCAAATGAAGAAATGCGAAAGATCATTAGTTGGGGGCTGTGTGAAAGTTCAAAAGTATTAGAGGAATTGAATGAGAAACGTGAATCTCTGGGAGAGCAGTTTTTTAGTAAACTTACCGACAACTACTTTAAAGGCAAAGACAAAAATATCAGGCCGGTTGCTGCTCTTCTAATAGGGGGTATATATTACATTACCCTGATTGCTCATACGAATAACGGAATGGTTTGTGGAGTGGATATCAGGAAAGAGGAAGCACAGGCCGAAATAAAGAAAACCATTAAACAAATCATTGAATGGGCATACCTGTAGCCATTCCTAAATAAGCTTGTAGTAGTACAATCAATTGAAAGAAAAGCTCGACTCCCTCCCAACCCACAAATTTTCATTAAAAGCTGCAAAATTTCCATGATTTTCCGCCGCTTTTTCCTTTCCCATACAATTATTTTGCCTAATGTGTTTTATGGATTTATAACGCGTAATTAAAGTGATCGCGAACAGGCAGATTTCTCTAAAATCCAAGTCGAAATAAACGTAAAAAAGACGCTTATAAAAGATCGCTTTCTCCTATTTAGCCTAACATCTTGTAATAAAGCAGGAAAACGAGGAATTTACCCCCTAATTTATATTAGATTACCCCTCACTACAAGCATACTTTTTATGGTTAATTTGTTTTAACCAAGTATAAAAATCTGGTGAACTACCAGAAGTATCTTTTACAATTCTTTTAATCGTTACCGCTGTTTAGGCAGCAGCAGTAAGGAATGGGCATGTGATTACAGGATAAACCAAAAGCCTTATAAACCAGCCATTTTAAAAAGCTGAACCTTTTAAAACAAGGTGATTACTATAGTTTATTGATCATAAAAAGAGGGGCTCACCTCGAACGAGTAGCATATGTCCTCTTTAAAATAACCAAACGAACATGTTCATATGCCTGTTCATTCATTCTTACCTAATTTTATGAAAACAAAATCATTTACTTTACCCTCGGCCAGCATATTGATGCTCGGATTTGTTTTATTTTTTGGCAGTTGCAGAAAAAACGATCTTCCTGATCCAGACAGCACGGATAAACTTTCGTTGAAAGCAAAACTGGGTGCAATACCGCCAAACGAAACCCCGCTGTCTATAACTAATGGCACCTTTTACATTGTGAACCGAAAAAGTGGAAAAGTACTCGATGTTGGTGGTTTCCAGACTGCCGACGGCTCGAATGTTTCCCAATATGGTGGTACAGGCGGAACAAATCAAAAATGGAACTTAACCCTGCTTTCCGGTGGTTACTATTCGATTATTGGTGTACATAGCGCCAAAGGACTTCAGGTAGACCAGGCGGGAACAGCTGATGGGGATAATGTGAATATATCTACCTATTCGGGCGCTACAAACCAGCAATGGCTATTTACTTCTCTGGGCAACGGGTATTACCGTATTATTAACCGAAACAGTGGTAAGGACCTTGAAGTTACCAACCAGTCAATCGCTGATGGCGCCAATGTTGCACAATGGACTTACAATGGCGGAGAAAACCAACAGTGGTCTTTGTTAACAGTCAATGCGAGCGGTCAACTAAATTGGGTGCTTAACAGTACGGGCGTACCGGCTGATGTAGTCGCCCGAATTACCAGCGCCATGAATGACGCCTGTGCAAGATATAACGCCGGCGCCAATTGGCCCGCCCGCACACTTACCGTACAATATAACACAGGTGTGCCCACAGCCGATGGCAGTACAAACGGAAACATACGTTTTGGTGCAAATACCAGTTACCAGAATGTGCGTACGGCAATGCACGAAATTGCCCACACCTATGGCGTGGGCCTAAGTACCGGATGGACATCAAATACTGGTACGGGCGATTTCTTGGGCGCAAACACAGTTGCACTTGTTAAAATTTTTGATGGTACTAGTGGTGTAATACATACCGGAGGCGGACATTTTTGGCCTTACGGTTTAAACTATGATAATGAATGGAGTGAAACAAATGCCTTTAGACATGTAAAATTAGTTTTTGCTATGCGATCGGACGGGATGTAGAGCAGATCTGCAGCTAACATTTAATAGAACCGGCCCGATATTTAAATTAGATATCTGGCCGGTTTTCAAAAAGATATTGACAATAAAGAACGTTGATATTTTTTCATTACCCGAAGATCTGGTTAATAACACTTCAATTCAGATATCTATATCCACTGATCGATGCATAAGGTATCAAAAGCCAATAATGCAGGCCCATAAAAAACAACTTTGTTGGATAAACCTTATTTTTCTGTGGAAGTAGAATCCGTTATACGAAAAAAGTCAAAGTCGGCCGCGCCTCCTATATTTTTTGTAGCATAATTAAACAAAGCAAAACGATAGCCCATGAAATGCGGAATGTTGTATTTCATCTTCAGAGATCGCCCTATTGCTTTCCAAACTTTTCCATCAAGACTGTAAAAGAAACTAGCTTCATCTTTCCCGTTAAGCGCATAAAGGTTATTAGCTTCATCGTTCATTTTAATTGTAACTAGCATTAAAAACCTGCAACCGGAATTAACGAATGAATTTCCATTCATCAACCAAAAAACCTGCTCCATTAAACACAAAATAGATATTCGTTATTCCTTTATCTATTTTCAGGTCTGCTTTCTTTGAAAGTGTAGTCCATTCCTTCTCATCGCATATCAGGGAAACAAGAGGCGTACCTTTAAGATTATTTACATAAACATCAATTTTACCTTTTCCTTTCACCCTGGCTTCGAATTTGGCCGGAATCTGTTTGCTAAAATCGGCTCCCTGCACCATGATACATTGTTGATCTGCTTTTCCTTTGGCAACCATATTGCCTGGAATACCAACAGCTTCGAACTGAACTTGCCCCGATGTGCCTGCAGTAGTTTCTGCTTGCTGAAGAACGAATGGATTTAATGGGTTAAGTTGTGACGTACCTTTAAAAGTTGCTTTGCCCATTTGGAAATTCACATTCTTTTCATCCACCTGCATTTCTTCGATACCCACATTACGAAAACCGCCCTTAGTGCCAAAATAATCCTGTAAATACATCGCATGGTAAGCAATATAATATTTCCCTTTAAACTTGAACAGGTGGGTGTGATTGTTTGTCCAGGGGCCAATGTTATCATCGCCAGTATTTTTAAAGTAATTATCACGATACTTCCAACTACCCGGGATTAAGGGTGTTTTACTGGTCATATAAGACATGTTACATTTGGTTGGTTTGTCGATATTGCTATAAGGCCATTCTGTGCGTTCTTCCCAATTTGTATTATAGGTATAAACCCAGGTTCCGTTGATGAAATTAAGGTCGCTCGCCTCAAAAAAATAAGGAGCGGGTATTTTAGCGACATCGCTGGCCAAACTGATCATATCTTTTCCTAACTTGACGATTCTAGCATTGTCTGGCATATATTTCGTTTTAGGCGATCCACCCCCAAAAGTAAGCCAGCCTATACCCTGGTCATCAATCACAACCCCGGGATCGAATGGCGCATCAACATCCACACCGGGAACAGAACGATCGACTATATTCTTTCCTAATGGGTCTTTCCATGGGCCAACCGGAGAGGTGGAAGTAAGCATGGCTGTACCAATACCACTATTGGAGTAATACAGATAGAAGTGCGTCTTGCCATCTGCTTCCTTTCTGGATGTAATAGAGGGCGCCCAGGAATTCTGGCTCCATGGTGCCAGTTCGGCAGTATTGATAAGACCATGATAGGTCCAGTTAACCATATCATCGGAAGACATCATAACCAGCGTACGGATACGCTCGTATGAATTTTTCCCATCTTTTCCTACATGTTCATACTGTTGATGATCATTAGTGGCATACACATAAATTCTTCCATTGTATTCTACGGCTGTTGGATCGGCCGTAAACATAAAATCTAATAAGGGATTGGCATTATTGGAGGTAAGTTTCGGAGAAACATTTGCGAATTTTTCTGCTAAATTTTCACTAACTACTTTCGGTTTATCTATTTTATTCTGCGCTTCCACATCCTTTTGACATCCCAAAAAAGAGATCGCAAAAACCGTACTTACCAATACTTTTTTTCTAAACATGTTTTTTATTTTAGCTAACGAATACTCGTTATGGGTTTATTTCAATTGCTACGATGCCGAAAAGATAATTTACTGTTCTCATGCAGGGATATAATTGGTTCTATTAAAAAAATCGATCAACAAAGAGGTACTTGCTACAATTTCCTTAACCAGATATTGCGATAGCTGATCGGTTCACTTTTATCTCCATGACTCTGTAATTTAATTGGTGAGGCACCATGTTTTCTGTAGGTTGGCTGGCCAATATAAGGTGTGTCTCCTTTGAGTATGGCCGCATTCTGCACGAGAATGCCATTGTGAAAAACTGTTGCTACAGCCGGTGACCTTAACGAACCGTCCTCGTTAAAACGGGGAGCTGTCCAGGCGATATCATAGGTTTGCCAGGCTCCTGGTTTTAAACAGGCATTTACCATGGGTGGCGATTGTTTGTAGAGACTACCAGCCTGCCCGTTTACATAGGTTTTATTGTCGTAATTGTCCAGCACCTGCAACTCATATCCGCCAGCACCCCAGGGAAGAGCAGCCAGAAATATACCGCTGTTACCCCGGCCCTGGCCACTTCCTGTTATATTTTTTGGAATCCTGTATTCAATGTGGAGCTGAAAATCCATAAACTTCTCTTTTGTCTGGAGATCGCCCACAGCCTTATCTACTGTCATGATCCCATCAGCTAACTTCCATTTTTTTGCTGAAGCAGCATCGCCGGAGTTTACCCACTGATCCAGATCTTTCCCATCAAAAAGAACTATGGCATCTGAAGGCGCTCCTCCATACACTCTAGCCGGGCTTACCTTTGCAGGTACCGGAGTCCATACTTCCGTATCTTCTGGCTTAGCCGATTGCTGCGCCTGAACGAGCAGTGCATTTGTTATGAGTATCCCAGCAATTAATATTGATCGTTTCATATTATTGATTGATTTTCTTTAGCTATTGATGTATTATTTATTTAATGATTTGATCCAGGTTGCAATTTTTTTCACCTCATCTTTTGGAACATTGGTCATTGGTGGCATCGGCGTGGAATAACCCGGCCAATGCTCTGGTTTAGGCGTATAAATCAGGCTTGTTAGTTCCTCGACCGTATATTTTTTGGTGGAAATCTCTTTAAAAGAGGGGCCAACTTGTCGTTTATCCGGGTTGTGGCAGGCCAGACAAGTATTTTTAGTCAGCAGCCCTTTCACCTGCTCATAAGTTGGAATTTTCACTACTGATGTTTTCCCACCTGTTGGAGACTTTTTGCTTTGTGCCAAAGGCTGCGTTTTAGTTGAGGCCGAATTTTTGGTGCTTACTTCTGCAAGGCTAAGCGCTTGCCCTTCCGGAATATTATTTAAAGTATAATATGCTGTTGGATGTACCAGACTATAGTAGTTCTCTTGTGATCGGATACCATCCAAAGTAATGTTGTGAATATATCCTTTGCGCAGGCCGGATACGATAATCCGGGCAGTAAGGCCATCAGCTGAAACGCGAACGCCCTTTACATTGCATTTTTGGCTATTTACAGGCGGACTTCCATACACACTATGGTATTTATAAATAAAGCTTTCCACTGAATAAGAAGCAAGATCTAAAGCGTACTTTTTATCAACAGGTTTGGTGAACGCTATTTCAAACCCATCAGGCATGGCTTTGATGCTGCGCATTTCAAAAGGGATTTTATTGTTCCAAACCAGTCGCTGGATCCCTTCCGTGGCCTCACCCGCCGAACCCCATCCCCTGTTGGTTTCGCCGGCGAACAATGATCCATCCTTCCCCCAGGCCAGACGCACAATACCCGACTGAAATCCACTTCTGAAAGGCCATGCGGCCCCCTGATATTCTCCGTTTATCTTTTCCATGAACACACGGCTAACCATACTCTGTCCCTGATCACCCACCAGAAGCTGGCCAGCGAAAGGGCCAAAAGAGCCTTGAGGAATTTTTACTATCTCAGAATTTGAAATACCCAGAATTCCGTGAGGCAGCCACACCGCAGGTATTTGCAGTTCAAGAAAGTTCTTCTTTATATCCATCTCGGTTACCACCTTTGCGTTCACATCGTTCTCTGGCTTTACACTGTTTCCCTTGCTGTCGTAAATCATCTTTGTCTCATTCTTAGCAAAGAACTGTTCTGTGGTCAGTTTTATTGGAGACTGTGGCAGCTTGGCCCACACCAGGCTGGCTGGATGCCCCATAAATGTGCCTTTTTTCACTTGCATGATACTTCCAGAGCCAACCCAATCGCCTTGATTATCGGTATAAAAAAGCTGATCATCAATCATACTAATTCCACAAGGCGAGCGCATACCTGCAGCCCAAGGCTCTACTCTTCCATCTTCAAAAATATGGAGTGCCCAGCCCCTCCACGGAACCATACTTGTCGGGTTCCACCAGGTTGGCGGAAATCCAAGATTCAGGGTTACAAAAAAAGATCCATCGGCAGCTAGCTTAGGCCCAAAACTATACTCATGGTAATTTCCAGACAATGGCCAAGCGTATATGGTTTCAAAATCATCGGCCACTCCATCGTTGTCTGTATCTGTCATTTTAGTAAGTTCACCTCGTTGAACACAATAAAATGATCCATTTTTATAGGCAAGTCCCAGTACTTCATGAAGGCCTGAAGCAAACTTTTGAAATGTTGGTTTCAATGAAGAAGGGTTTTTCACAATGAAAACATCCCCCCTTCTGGTGGTGACACCCAGATCGCCGTTAGGCAATGTACAGAGTCCGCCTACCTCGAGGATTGCTCCTTCGGGGGCAGGTACTTTCATGATTTTAAAATAATCTTCTTCCTTTGGCGATTCTGCCTGAGCAAAGCAGCTTATTGACATCAACAGAAATGTCATTGTCAACAGGCACGAAATACCGTTTTTATAATAATTGAAATAAATACTCATCTGGCTATTGGTTAAAAAGAATGGTGTAAATGATCTTACCCTGGAATGGAACCAAGAGTTCCTGAGTTCCCTGTATGGTTCTAACGACAGGTTTCAATGCGGTCTCATCCTCAACCGTAATGGAATAAGCTTTATCTGCAATAACATATTTACCATTTCCCTTCGGTTCGATCTTATCTGCCCTGGCGAGAAACAGGTATAAATCATTGAAATTTCCCTCTGGCTCAATTTCACGTCGAATCCCCTGGCCACCATCAATGACCCTGGTTGCATCCTTAACACTCAATCCATAGGTGCGGTATTTAAACACTGGCAAACCTGAGGCATCAAGTGTATAGCCCTTCGGTTTGAAGCCTGATCCGGTTGTGTCTTTTTTAAACTCACTTTGTAGTGTTGCCAACTGCTGAATCTGGGGTATTGCATCGCCGATCTGGATTACTCTTCCGAGTGGCCGCGAAGAACCATCGCCCCTATCATGCCACATTGGAGTCGCATCCAGAAATCCTCCTTTCCACAATAGTACCAATTGGCCATTGTCGGCATCGTAGGTATAATGCACTTGCAACGGACTGCCTATGCTAATGGCATGCGTTACCCGTTTACCACCTTCAAGATCAATAAAGCTCCTGAGCAGGATATTGCGTTCTGCCTTAATGATTATTGGCTCGACTTTGGTCTCCTGCGCAATAGCCGGCCTGCCCGTCAAACAAAAGGCCGATGCACAGGCAATGAAAAAATAAGAATATAAATTCATGCTATCTGTATAATATTTGGTTAATTAAGTGTGTTGTGTTGGTTTCGCATTATCTTTAAAACTGGGCTACTGACCGGTTCATAACTTATCAATAGCATACACCATAGCACGATGTACCTATACCATTATCGAAAAATTTTAGCCTTTTGTGTGGATACCACCTTACTCCCTTTCTTTGCATTTCTCATAATTAAATAAGAGGCCTGAATAAGCTTCTTCTGGATAATTGGTTATTTGCATCAAAATTAGGTCAGAGACACCATTTAGAATAGATCAGATCTTTCAATTTCCGCTAAAAATGTTGCAAAAGTTTTATATCGGCAGCTAAAAACCCTTACTTGCTAAATAATAGCATTTGAATTGGAAATATTTGTATCCGATTTTTTTCCTGATCCGTAAAACGGGTAAGCACTGATTGGAGCGCTTTTTATCGCAAACCCAGACAGATGCAGGCCTACAAAAGAATGTGTAGTTGTAAACAAAAACATTTGTCTTTTGAGAGGCTATCAATGACGGACTCCAATAGCGTGGTCGTCTTTCCCGAGCAGGCGGGAACCTTAAAGCGGTCGTTATTCTTTGCCATGGGCTCTGGCTTGCCTCGGCTACCGATGAAAAATCGGTACAGGTCTACCGCCGCCGAGGGGCTCTTACCTTTTTTCAGTAGTGATTTTGTTTTTAGAGGCCTTCAAGCTTGCTTCGCAGATTTCTTGATAAAAAGGTAACAAACCTGAGCGTAGCGAAAGCATGACTACCTTTAAAAACAACAAACACCAAGGCATAAATCAAGGCTTGGAACTGATCTCGGATAAATTCGTCAAAGCTTTTTTGGTCGCCAGCACAAGCCCCCGATGAAGAATCGGTGAGGGCGTGCTGTCTCGGTGTAGTGGTAGTTTGGAAGGAGGTGCAAAAGCTTTAACGTTTTCTCCTTCCATCATTTCCTATACCGGATGACAGGGTGTAGATACATGGCGCATATTGTAGAGGGCAGAGACAGGCATCCGTAGATTGATTACTCTGAAACTATGAGGGGGCAGGTTGGGTCGTCATCTCGACCGCAGTGGAGAGATCTTTGGACCTGATTCTTACTAATAAAATCTGCTATGCCGGATAGCCTGGAGCATATTGCAGGATACGGTAATTTGTTTTTTAGCCTTTTCCCTTTCAGGGGAAAGGTGCCGATAGGCGGATAGGCGGTTAAGGCGCTCGCTATAATCGGTCGTCTTTCCCTCGCGCCCGGGAACCACGGAGTGCTCAGCGAAGCTAATCTTAAAGCGCACGCTAGTAGTGATAGTTGTAAGATTGCTTTCCCGAAAAGTCGGGACAGACTGTCGGCTGAAAAAGCCTTCTCGTCATCTGATAGCTATCCGATGACGAGCGGTTTTATTTGATTTTACAGTTCAAATACGGTAAAAGAATAAGGTTTTAGTTCGAAAGATTTAAGATCCGAAAAATCCATAGCTGTTTTAATAGGTTGGATTTTATAATCACCCGGAAGACCGGATATTTCTTTTTTAATTACTTTTTTGCTCATAGCACTTAACTTGGACAGATCAATATTAGTCTTGATTGCGACTGGAAGCATATTTACAATTTTAATGAATAATTTTCCTGATTCTTTGTCGCGGGTAATGGAGTATGCCACACGCTTAATTGCATCTTCTCTCTTCACTGAAAAATCAACCCGTGCAGGAATAAACTCATCTCCTACGTTTTGACCGTAAAGCTGTTGCACATAATATCCAATGGTGGGCTTAACTTCTGTATTATTAAAGTAGATCAGATCAGGATTCCACTGTGTATGTTTTTCCTTTGCCAACAGCGGTGCATAAGAGGCCATAGACACCAAATCTCCATTGCGCTCCAGGGAGGTGAGATACAGTGCTTCAGCTAAAGCGGTTTCCAGGTTTGTCCTGTTTCCCACTGGGAGGCTTGCCGCATACTCTCCCAGATATACCTTTGATTTACTGCGGTCATATTTATCATAAAAATCCTGATTATTTATAAACCAGCCTGGTGGACGATAATAATGTTCATCTATCATGTCAACCTTCATTTCGTTGGCAAAGGCCCAACCTTCCTCGTAATCTGTTCCTTCAAAAAATGGTCCTGAAGTTCCAATAATGGTTATTTCAGGATGCGCTTTTTTAAGTGCTTTATAGATCATGGCGAAATGCTCACGAAAGACGTCTGTTATCTGGTCTTCGTTGCCGATACCGATATATTTTAAATTAAATGGTTTCGGATGCCCTGCTGCAGCACGTTCCTTCCCCCATTTTGTATTGGTGGCTCCGTTGCAGTATTCAACCAGATCGATAATATCCTGAATATATGCAGGCATATCTGCCATCGGGATTCCGCCCTGCTGCCCGCCCCCATTGGCTCCTGAGTTTTGACAAGGCACTCCAGCGGCAATAACAGGTACCGGAGTTGCGCCGATATCTTCACAAAACTGAAGATACTCAAAGTATCCCAGCCCCATACTCTGATGATAACCCCACAAATTGCGGTCAGGAACCCGGGCCTGTAAGGCTCCGATTGTATTTTTCCATCTGTAAATGTTATGGATCCCATCTCCGTGGGCCACACATCCACCAGGGAAACGTACAAAACGCGGCTTTATCGCTGCAATTGTATCTGCAAGATCTTTTCTAAGACCATTTCGGCGATTTTTGAAGGTATTTTGGGGAAATAGTGAAATCATGTCGAGGTCAATACGTCCATTTTGTAATGGCCATAATTGCAAGCTAACATCTGAGGCTGAAACCGATGACTTGAGCGTAGTTTTTATTTCCTTCCAGGATTTTGAACTGCAACTGATCAATCCTTTCGAAAGCAAGCCATATTTTTCACTAACAAGCCTTACTTCAAACGACTTCTTTCCTTCTGCAACCCGGACAAAACTGGAAAACAGGTAATTTTCCCCTTTTTTGATCGCAATTCCGTCATAACCAGCATTCGATAATGAACTACCATCGACCGTTAAATTTAATGCCGCATAATGTGGGTTATTTGGGTGTAATGGCTGCGCTGTTCGAATTGAAAAATCCCCTTCTTTGCCTTTGAATGTCCAGGAATGGTTGCTGTTCCATTTTGTATCATGGTTTTCTTTATCTGATGGCTGATATTCAAAGTCACGATTTTGAATCAGTTCCCCATAAAGTCCGCCATCTGCTGCATAGTTAATATCTTCGAAAAATATCCCCGTTAACAGCTTGCTTATGGCTTTAGCTTTTTCAGGCGCTGCCGAAATATACAGCTCGGGCTTTGTTAAGTTTGCAAAACGTACCGGATCTTCTTTGGTTGTCTCCGCATCTTGCCGCGCCTTGAAATTTCTGAGTTCCGCAGCTTTATTCAACGCATCAACCACCGCCCATTTAACACGGTGAAGCTGTCCGCTTACCGTATTGTTTTGAATCGTAGTGGTGATGGTATTACTTTTATAAGCAGAGAGGGGTACCTCTTTTGCCGGACTATAGGTTTTAAAGTCTTTTGTTTCTGTCTGAAAATAGGCACCCTCTTTATCCGTATATACAATCTGATAAATGTCAAGATCTTTACGGTAACTAATCACAGGACGAAGGATATTCTTACCTTTTTCAAAAAAGGGATAACCTTGCGGTCCCCAATCAATCAGATTTCCTGTTTGAGCATGAGCAAATTGCTTTACCCGATCATTTAAGCTCCATACACACTGCCAAACTCCCCCGCGCCCCTGAATCACATACGGAGCAAACATTTTTTTATCTGATCCCCAGCGGCCAAAGTCAGAGCGGAGGTAAACCTGTCCTGTTCCAACAGGTGTCCAATTATTTCGGTCATCGCTCCATGCAAACCGTAATCCATCACTCCCGTATGAAAACAGGTAGACAGAATCAGCCGCAGCATGTTGTGTTGGTTCTGATGCAAATGTGTTTCTGCCAAATAGCAGAAACACCAGCACCATAGATAGCTTACTTAATTTCATACAAAACACAGCTATGAGGTTTAAGATTTACGGTTATTTGTTTTCCATCATTCTGAACAACTTTTCCTGTCCAGCTATCTGTAACCTTAGCTATTTTAGTTATCCCTAAATCTGAGGGTTTTACGGAAATTTCCTTTAGATCTGGTTCATCAGAAAGATTGAACAGGGCGAGATAGTGTTGTCCGGTTTTAGCATTCTTTGATGTTACCGCAACTTTCTTACGATCGTTAAAGAGAAATTTTACATCCGTACTTTCTTTATGCATCTTAAGCACAGCTTTATTGGTAAGCAGCGAAGTGGTAAAGGGATCAAGGCTAGGCATATCACCACCAAACATCAAGGGTGAGCGGAATATGGTGAAGAAGGTCATCAGCACTTGCTGCTCATTCTTGGTCAATCTGCTCGAACGGTCGCCGCCTCTTTCTCCGCGGATGGAAATTCTACCCAAAGGAATCATATCGCAATCAGGCCAGGTTCCAGGCTTAATATGGGGCGCCCATGGTTGGGCAACATTAATCAGGTGGGTAATATGTGGCCAGGTATCCCATACATCATCCACCATTCTCCACATATTTGCATGCTGCTGAACGTGTTGTGCTTTTTCTATCGGCGTTTCGCCTGGTGAAGTGCTCAGCACAATCGGGCGACCAGTTTTATCAATTGCTTTTCTGATGAGTTCTATTTCTCCCTGATGATAAGGACGGGAGAGATCATCTACTTTAATAAAGTCGACACCCCAACTGGCATAGAGTTCCATTATTGAATCATAATATTCCTGTGCACCGGGTTTTGTAGCATCTACTGTATAATTGTCAGTAAGCCATTTACATTGCAAAGCAGTGCTATAAATCTGATCGGCAGTGTATTTTGTCCCCTTAATTGGCATCTTTTCTTTAACGGCCAGCGTAGGGATGCCGCGCATAATATGAATACCAAATTTTAATCCCTTAGCATGTATATATTTGGCCAGGTTTTTAAAGCCCTGTCCGTCTGCTGCTGACGGGAACCGGTTCAGGGCAGGCAGATAACGGCCAAATTTGTCAATTACATATTTCGGATCCGTTTGGTTATATCCTCCTGCTTTGTCATTTTCCACAAACCAGCGGATATCTACAACAATATATTCCCATCCGAAAGATTTCAATTTGGAAGCCATGTAATCTGCATTGGCTTTTACTTCAGCTTCTGTAACAGAAGAGCCGTAGCAGTCCCAGCTATTCCAGCCCATTGGAGGAGTCTTCGCCCAATTCTTAAAATTCTGCTGTGCGTAAGTTTGATCAATTGTAAACATTGAACAAAGTAAAAGCAATACTGATGTTATTTTTTTCATGCGTTTTATATTTGGTCTTTCACAAATATAAATAATAAACGTTAAAGCAACGATTATTATCTGGTCATTTTAGTGCGCATCAAGAATAATATTACTCAAGGCGTAACACAGCTGTGTTTTTATTTACTTTTAATAACATCAATCAATTTATCGTGTTTGAAAGGTACAAGGAGCTGTTTTTAATCCGGATCTCTTTTTTTTGCTCTATATTCTGAAGGAAGTAACTGGTATTTTTCCCTGAATGCCTTTGCAAAATAGTTAGGGGTGCTAAAACCGACCATATAACAGATTTCAGAAATGGTTTTACTACTCTTCTCCAATAAAACCGCTGCTTTTTCGAGCTTAACAGACCTGATAAAATCGATAGGGGTTTTACCGGTAACCCGTAAACACCTTCTGTATAACGATACCCTACTGATCACCATATGTTTACTTAGATCTTCCACTGATAATTGTGGCTTATGGAGATTGTCTTCAATGTAAAGCAATGCGGTATTCAGGAATTTCACATCATCAGATTCGATCTCCATTTCAGGCGACGCCATGCTCACCTGTCTTGAATAGGTTTTTTTAAAGGTTTGATGCAGCGTGAGGAGATTTTTGATCTTTGAATGTAAAATTTCGAAATTGAAAGGCTTGGTCATATAATCGTTTGCTCCGGTTTCCAATCCTTTTAGTTGCTCCTCCTCGGCAGTTAAAGCTGTTAACAGGATAATCGGAATATGTTTTGTCCGCTCGTCTGATTTTAATTTCGTGCACAGTTCTGTACCGGTCATTTCGGGCATACTGATATCCGAAACGATCAAATGCGGATGCAGCGCCAGTGCTTTTTGCCAACCTTCCTTGCCGTTTGAAGCCTCTACTATCTTATAATAAATGCTCAGGTTATCTTTAAGATAAAATCTAAAATCCTCATTATCTTCTACCAACAAAATCACAGGGACATTTTTTGTCGTCACATGTTTATCGGCAGGCTCTTTTCCTGTTTTTTCTTTATCATCAATATCATATTGAACAGACAGATCTTCAGCACTGCTCCGAACCAGATCTTCTTCTACAACAGGCGATAACAGGAGTTGCAGTGTAAAACAGGTTCCCTGACCAGGTTCACTTTCTACAGCTATTTCACCACCCTGCATTTTTACAAATTCTTTGGTAATTGAAAGGCCAATTCCAGATCCCTGATTAAGAATGGATGCGGAAGTTTCATGTTGAAAAAAGCGATCAAAAATTTGTGCCTGTTTATCTGCCGGAATGCCTATTCCTGAATCCTGAATCTTTAATTCCAATAAAATTTTACCATCTTCAGTTTTGTTTAACCGCTTATGTAGCATAACATCTACTTTTCCGCCAGGTGGCGTAAATTTAAATGCGTTCGAGAGCAGATTAAATATGATACGCTCTACTTTATCCTGATCGAAATAAGCATACAAACTTTCGATCGTGCTGGCGAAAGTCAGTTTTATCTGTTTACGTTCGGCCAGGTCATAGAAAGAATCTGTGGCATCCTTAATAAAAGATACCACTTCGCCCTCGGTATTGTTTAATCGCAGTTCCTGTTCCTCCATTTTACGAAAATCGAGTAACTGATTTACCATGTTTAATAAACGCCTTGCATTTCTTTTAATCATCGCCAATTGCCCATACCGCTCATTTTCTTTTGCAGCAATTAACAGCTTATCAACCGGGGCAAGAATTAAGGAAATAGGCGTCCTGAACTCATGACTGAGGTTGGTTAAAAATTTAATCTTTAGTAAATCAAGTTCCCTTAATCTTTCGGCCTCTTTACGGTCTTGCTCCCGCAGTTGTTTTGCCTCAGCCCTTTCCTGTGCCAATGCAAACTCCTGCTTAAGTTTATTAATGCCTCGGCTACGTATATACAGTAATGCAAATCCTATTATTGCCAGGTATAGGATGTATGCCCAGGTGGTTCTCCAGAAAGGGGGAGAAATGGTGATATTTAACTGCGATTCTGCGATGGGAGCCGAATCATTTTCGTAAAAAGCGCTTACATGAAGGATATATTTTCCTGGATCAAGATTGGTAAAAGTAGCCTTCCGCAGTTCAGACGAAACAGTAAGCCAGCGTTTATCAAACCCTTCGAGGTTATATTTATAGATTATCTTGTTTGGGTTAAAATAATTAAGCAATGCAAACTGGATTGAAAAGATATTTTCCTTGTAAGTGAGGTTTAAGTTCTTGAGCGAGGTGATGGCTTCTGGCAAAACAACGTGCCCGTTGATAGGCTCTCCTACACGAACTTTATGGTAAAACACTTCCAGGTCTGTCATTACTAAGGCAGCAGGAAACTTGCTGTTTTTAATTTCGCTGGCCTTGAACACATTAAACCCGCTTGGGCCACCAAAAATCAGTTCACCTGCTTTAGTTTTGCCTGCAGCATTGATATTAAACTGTGTACTTTCAAGACCATCCGATTGACTGTATTTGCTATATCTGAATTGATACTTTTTTCCGTTAGGGATTACAGAAATCTTATAAAGGCCTTTCCTTGAACTATACCATATATGGTGATCTTCATCTTCCAGTAGTTCAAACACCATATCTTCAGGGAGGCCAACAGTTTCGTTCAGGTTGTTAAATATGCCGGTAACCGGATCGTATATACTGATTCCTTCTTTTGTACCAATCCACATCCATCCGCGCACATCTTGCAATATCGAGCTTACATCATTCAGTATGAGGCTGTTGCTATCTGCAGATTTGCTTGTTAGGTATTTAAAGGTAGCGCTTTTATGATCAAATATATTTACGCCCCCAGTAGTGCCAATCCAGATATTTTTATTTCTATCTTCGTACAAACAGGAAACAACAAAGGAATTCAGTGTATTTTTAACATTTGGATTAAAATGTTTAAATGTTCCGGTCTGACGGTCCAATAAATCGAGTCCTCCATTTAAGGTGCCAACCCAAAGTCTGTTGTAAGAATCTTCTAACAATGCGTAAATACGGTTATCAGACAAACTTGCAGGGTCGCGACTGGGCTTAAAATGCCTGAAATTTTTTCCATCAAAAGCATCAAGACCACCCAAATAAGTGCCAATCCACAATATACCTTCATGGTCTATCTCAAGACTGACCACAATGTCACTACTTAAAGAAGTATTGTTGTCGGGGTTATTGCGGTAAGTTTTAATCTCACCGGTTGTTTTGTTTAAACACAACAAGCCTTCCCCATTGGTGCCAAACCATAGATTGCCATAGTTATCTTCTGCAAAACAATTAACATCCTTCTTTATTGGTTTTTTTCCGGCCAGATACTGGTTAGCAGGAAATTTATAAACGCTTTTATGATAGAAACAAATTCCTTTTTTAAAGGTGCCGATCCAGATAATATTATTGTTATCCTTGTACAATGCAGAAATACTATTATCGCTTAAGCTTCTCGGATCGTTCTCTTTGTTTAATATATAGGTTAATCGTTTGGTTTTTTTATCCAGGATATTAATCCCTCCATGATCGGTACCAATCCAAATATTTCCATCTTCCCCTTCAATTACGCGGCTTACATTTTTGGAACTTAAACCTGTATGGTCCTGTTTTTTCCCGAAATAATGAAACTCCCCACTTGCTACATGGAGATAAAACAGGCCAAAAGGATTTGGCCCACTAAAAATATAGATATCACCTACAGCATCATGACTGAGGCTGTACACACTTGTCTGGCCAGAAAAGTGCTCATTCACCGCATTAAACCGATGGGTTACCCGATGTTGTTTTAAATCAAATTTATCCAGTAGACCATTAGCGTAAATAATCCATAAATTACCCTTTAAATCATCAATAAAATCACTTATATCACTATTCCTCAGCGCACTTATCTGCTCGCCCTTTAACTCATATTTTAGCGTTGTATTCGTTTTCGAATCATAACAATAAATACCCTGGTTTTGAATGTTAAAATATAACTTTCCCCGACCATCTGTTTTTACTTCCCGAATGTACCCGCTGGGAATTTTGTATTTCTTAAAATGTTTTTGCTGAAAGCGTTCAAACTTTTCACTGGTATGGTTATAAATACTGAAACCTTCATTTGATTTAATCCACAACTCCTGCTGTGGTCCTTCAAAGATGCCGATAACGTAACCATTTGGCAGACTTGAACTATCTTTTGAATTGTGCCTGAAAATTTTAAAATCATGCCCGTCGAATCTACTCAGTCCAGACATGGTTCCAAACCACATAAATCCTTTATGATCTTTATATATCGCATTTATTTGGTTATCTGATAAACCATTAGTAATATCAATACGGGAAAACCGATAACTATCATCTTGGGCATAAAGCGCATTACACCATATCAACGCACAGATCAGGGCTAAAAACCTAAACATATTTTTTTATTTATTCGGATATGTCTATTTAGAAGGAATTAATTACAACTAAAAGCACAAGTTTATAATCGTTTGGTTAACGTTAATATTGCTAATTTACAATAAAATCGGGGATATGCTTGGCATAACTTCATGTTTATTCGGCCCAAACCAGTACACCTGCCGGCCCCAGGGTTTTCTTTCCGATAATAAGCTGTGCGGTTTTGGGGAGATTAAAAGTATAATCAGTCGAAGAATAATTAACAGCGATATAATATCCATCTCTCCAATATACGTAAATCCCTTTGGGATAATTTTCAGTTGTAGCTCCTCCATCGGTGTAAGTACGGGTTAAAATATCTTTTTCCAATTCAAAATCTGCTGTAGCCACACCTATATAAGTTACTTCTCCTTTGCCAATTTTATGCTTCACTACAGCTGATTTACCTTTGTAAAACTGGTCCTGATAAGTGCCGATAACCGCTGATTTTTGTTCAGTCTGAAGCAGGTCTGCCCAACTATTCCAGTTGTAATGCTTTGAACCGATCTGAACATCGCCTTTGGCATGTCCCGGAAGCATGTCTGTCGCCAGGATTTCAGCCCCGATAAGGCCAGCTATTGGTGCAGCAGTTTTGCCCTCCCAGAAATGCCCCATCCTGTTTTTGGTTGCGGTACGGCAGGTGATAATTAAGTGCCCTCCGCCAGCAACGTAGTTCTCCCACTTTTTAACCAAAGCAGCATCTGCCATTTCATAGGCAGGAACAATTATAACCTTATATTTAGAAAAATCAGTTTTTTCATTGATGATATCGACCGGGGCTCCCAGTGCTTTTGCGGTCTCCATAAATTTAACGGGATAACCCCAGGTATCCCATTGGTTGGTTTGCTTTTGCCTGTCTATCGACCAGTAATTTTCCAGATTCCAGAGAATGGCTGAAGATCGCGCTGCCAGTTTTTCCGGTAGCTTAGCATCCGGCTTATATTGCCTGCGCAGCTCTTTTATTTCTTTCATGAACTGGATATACTCTTCGCCCCCTTCTGAAGGTGTTACACCATCAGTTTGTATAACGCCCGAATGGTATTGTTCTGCACTATATAATATCTGTCTGAAACGGTAAGAACAGGCCAGTTTTCCACCTGCTGCAAAAGAATGGTATAGCCACATGCGCACTGTCCCGGGTAAAAGCAGCGGATTATAATTTCCCCAGTTTACAGGGCCGGGTTGAATCTCCATCACCCCTGACAGTCCTCCTAACTGTTGATAGTATGCTGATGCAAATAATAATACCCGGCTATCGCCCAGCCTGAAGCCAAGCTCTCCGAGATTATCGCTGCCTCCGTTGGGATAGGCAGTATATGCTGCAAAATCGACTTTCTTCGTTCTGCCAGGATCAGCCCCGGTAGAAACAGCTGTGTAGTTGGTGGTAATGTACTGTGCTTTCGAAATGTTTTCTCTTAACAGCCCAGCTTGAAAATCAAGAAAATCTGCCTGTGCATCGGCACAGTAGCGTTTAAAATCGAGCAATGCATGCGGGTTATTTCCCCACCATCCCACCAGGTTGGTATTGTGGATCATAATCTGGTCAAAATTGTTATACCATTGACTCCAGAAAGCTGTCCCCCAGGCTTCGTTTAAGGCATTAATCGTTTTATATTTGTTTTTTAACCAGTTCCTGAATGCTTGCTGCGATGACGGACTGTAGTCTGCTTTGGCATCCGGTTCATTATCCAGCTGCCATCCTGTTACCTGGCTATTCTTCCCGTAGCGTTTTCCCATTTCACGCACTATTTTCCCAACAAACAAGCGGTATTTCTGATTAACAATTGATCCCAATCCGCGTGTACCATGCTCAGCACGTATATAGTGCCCGTCCATGATAAAAGTTTCGGGGTAATTTACGCGCATCCATACTGGGGTTGTTGCCGATGGGGTACACATCACAACTTTAAGCTTATATTTTGAACATAAACCTACCACCTTATCGAGCCAGGCAAAATCAAAATGCCCTTCTTCGGGTTCCATTTTAAACCAGGCAAATTCTGCAAGGTGTACAAACTCGTAACCCATATCTGAAATCTTTTTGATATCGCGTTCCCATTGGCTTTCTTTCCAGTGTTCGGGATAATAGTATATCCCGGTGGTGATCAGGTCTTTTTCAGGGAAATATGGATTGGCATTTTGGGATTTCGCAGTAGTTCCGTAGATCACAATTAACATAAATGCCATTAAATACTTCTTCATAATTTTATGTTTATTATTTTTTTACTTTAAAGAATCAAACGGTTAGTAACTTGTTTAATCCATCAGTTAACCTTTATTTGAAAATATGCTGAACAAAAAGGTATAAGTTATTGGCCCATTCCGTATCATCATGAGCATTTGCATCCACATGCCATACATGTGGTACCCCTTGTGATTTGAGGTATTGGTGCACGCGCTGACTGACACTAAACAACCCATCTTTATTGCCACAAGCCAGCCATAATATTTTAAGTTTGTGTTTAGCGGCCGACAAATCGGGTAAAAGTTTAACATCAGAAAGACCTCCGAACTGGTTGGTGTTAGGTGCGGAAGAGAATCCACCCACATAGGCAAAAGTGTTGATATGTGCGAGGCCTATGTTCAAGGATTGACCACCTCCCATAGACAAGCCCGCCAGCGCACGGTGTTTGCGGTCGGTGTAAACTGAATAATGAGATTCAATAAATGGAATGATTTCATGAAGCAAATCATTCTGGAAAGACATCCCGTACCCCTTAAAGCCTCCTTTACGTTCCTCTTGTTCATCTGGTTTTGGATTATTTACAGTTACGTTGGTATTGCAGTTTGGAAAAACGATGATCATTGGCTTAATTTTACCCTCGCTTATCAGGTTATCGATAATATTATTGGCACCAACCCAATATGGCCATTGACCGTTACCTGAATTAAGTCCATGTAAGAGATAAAGCACCGGATAGCGTTTAGCAGGCGAATAACCTGGTGGAGTATAAACCAGCATTTCCCGCGATTGCCCCAATGTTTTGGAATTGTACTGAACAGAGCTGACGGTGCCATGAGATATATTGTCGCGTTTATCTCTGAAACCCTTTGGTGGATCGTTAAACACAGGTTTATCGTCCTGACCTGGTTTGGCAGCCTGATCAATAGTACCTTTTTCTGTTCTTTGTTCTTTGATGTATCCCCTCATCTCCATCCATTTACGGCAAGCTTCGGGCCACAATGATTCAGTTTTTTTAGAATGTGCAAGGCCATAGCCATGTCCGCCTGACTGATACACATGAAGTTCGCAGGCAACATTTTTTTTCTCCATAGCGAGTGCATAAGCAACACTGTTTTGAACCGGAACCGCTTTATCATCCATAGAATGCACCAGAAATGCAGGTGGTGTTTGATCGTTCACCTGTAGTTCATTTGAAAAATAGTTTACTCTTTCTGCAGCCGGATTTTCGCCCAATAAATTCACTTTTGAACCTTTATGGGTAATATTTTCCTGCATGGATATAACCGGATAAATCAGTATCGAAAAGTCTGGCCGCAGGCTTGTTGTATCAGCAATTGCCGAGGCCTTTTCTTTGAAATGAGTTGATACTGTAGCTGCAAGATGTCCTCCTGCCGAAAATCCCATAATCCCGATTTTTCCGGGATTGATCCCCCACGCTTTAGCATTGCTTCTCACTAAGCGAACAGCTTGCTGCCCATCTTGTAATGGACCAATGGTCTTATCAATCATGATTGCATCATTTGGCAAGCGGTATTTTAATACGAAAGCCGTAATTCCGAGGCTATTTAACCACTTGGCAACTTCCTTTCCTTCGTGGGCAATGGCCAGCCCGGAATAACCACCTCCCGGGCATATAATTACTGCTGTACCATTTGCTGTTTCCGACGGGGCAGGATACATCTCAAGTAAGGGCTTTGTGATAAAAGTCATCCAGCTATTTGCTGAATCTACTTGCTGTTTATAATTGGCATTGGTTATTGCACCTGGCGCTTCTCCATTCCAAAGATTGATCTGTTTACTTTGGCCAAAAACGTTGAGTGTGCCCATCAAACAGCTCAAAACCAATAGTTTTTTTCTTATATGTATAAGTTTCATTTGCTTTTATAATATTGT
>Ga0163161_10000945_pt1 | contig 22381 bp, 14 predicted proteins | sample S45metaG_FD_129847 | JGI IMG/M metagenome (GOLD analysis project Ga0163161, IMG submission 129847) | Switchgrass rhizosphere microbial communities from Kellogg Biological Station, Michigan, USA - S4-5 metaG | ecosystem: Host-associated > Plants > Roots > Rhizosphere > Soil | place: USA... | reverse complement strand
CCTTATTTTTCGCTAACCTGAAATTTATTGTGATTTTTGTGCCATAACCATAGCTTATAATTTGCAGATATAAACCATATTTTATCCATTCATTTTAATTCTGATGTAATGAATATGGCTTTTTGGATATTTGCTTAACACATGAAAAATATGTTTGAAAAGAAAATCTACCTCCAACGAAGAGCAGCATTAAAATCAAAGATAAATTCTGGAATATTACTCTTTTTGGGTAATGAAGAAAGTCCGATGAATTATAAGGACAATACCTACCATTTTAGGCAGGATAGTACCTTTTTATATTATTTTGGGATAAGTGAGCCCGCATTGGGCGCCATTATCGACCTTGATGAAGATCAGGTAATCCTTTTTGGCGATGAAATGGGCATTGATGATATCGTGTGGATGGGCAGACAGAAAACACTTGAAGAAAAAAGTTTGGATGCCGGCTTGACCAAAGTTTTGCCTTTAGCGCAACTGGATATTTATCTTAAGCAATACCAGGATAAAAAGCGTCAGGTTCATTTCTTGCCTCCTTATCGTTCAGAAAATAAAATTAAATTGGCTGATTGGCTTAATCTGCCTGCCGATCAGCTTAAAGAAAAAGCATCTCTTAGTTTTATTAAAGCCGTTGTGGCGCAACGATCGATTAAATCTGTCGAAGAAATTGAAGAATTAGACCGTGCAGCAGCAGTATCGGCCGATATCCATTTAATGGTGATGCAACAGGCAAAACCTGGTATGTACGAACGCGAACTTGCCGCAAAAATTCAAGGTGCTGCATTGGCTTCGGGCGGTAATCTGGCTTATCCGGTTATATTGACTGTTCGTGGCGAAATTTTGCACAACCACTACCATGGTAATCAGCTACAGGAAGGTCAGCTGGTTTTGAACGACTCTGGTGTAGAAACAGCTTTAGGTTATGCAGGCGATCTTACCCGTACTTTTCCGGTAGGCAAAAAGTTTAGTGCCGGGCAAAAAGACGTTTATGATATTGTATTGAATGCTTATACGCATGGTAAAAACATGTTGGCACCGGGCGTAAGATATTTAGATGTGCATTTGGCTTCGTGTAAAATGCTGGCACAGGGTTTAAAAGATATTGGCCTGATGAAAGGTAATATCGACGATGCGGTGCAGGCCGGTGCGCATGCAATGTTCTTTCAATGTGGAACAGGCCATATGATGGGCTTAGATGTACACGATATGGAAGATTTAGGCGAGCAATATGTAGGTTATACAGATGAACTGACTAAAAATACCACTCAGTTCGGATTGAAATCGTTGAGGTTGGGCAAAGCACTCGAAGCAGGATATGTGTTAACGGTAGAGCCGGGTGTTTATATTATTCCCGAACTTATAGACCGTTGGAAAGCCGCTAACCATTTTACCGAATTCATTAACTATGATAAATTGGAACAGTTCAGAAACTTTAGCGGTATCAGGGTTGAAGACGATTTTCTGGTTACCGAAAACGGAAGCAGGATGCTGGGTAAACATTTAGCTTTAACCACGGATGAAATCGAATCGATTAGAAGTGGGGCTTATTAGCAAAGGTGGTTTTGGGATTAACAAATCTTTTTATTTTGGAGTGCAGGACCTTTCGATTTTTTTAAGGATGTTCGTTTCTACGAGGGTTAAAAACTTGGGTTCGAAGCACAGAACCAAGGTTATATAAACCTGATAGAACGGATGCTCCCGATCCTTTATCGGAGCAGGAGGGATAGCAGGGCCGCCATAACCGATGAAAAACTGAAACTGCTTTTCAAATTAATATTTTTGCTAAAATAACAACATAACCATTAATAAAGAGCCATTAAAGAAAATGTAACATAGATCTTTTAAAATAACTGTTGTTTTTTGTTTTGGAGCGCAGGGCTTGTCGATTTTTTTTAAGGGATAGTCCTGCCATCCGCTTTATCCCGAGAAAAATCGGGATGCCCGCTTCTGTCAGGGCTAAAAACTGAGGACTGAAGCACAGAGCAGGAAACTGGTGTTTACAGGGACCAAGGTTAAATAAACCTGATAGAACGGATGCTCCCGATCCTCTATCGGAGCAGGAGGGATAGTAAGACTGAACTAACCGATAAGTACTCCAATTGCTTTTCAAATTAATAAAATATGATCGCAACATGATAACCAGCAAAAGATGAGAAAATTAACACTTACAACCTTAACAATGATCTTAGTATTGTTCGGTACAATACTTTTCGCACAGTCACCCAAAAAGGGTTACACTTTGGCCGATACCTTAAGAGGGAGCCTAAATGCCGAACGTACCTGGTGGGATGTGCAGCGTTACGAACTTTCTGTTCAACCCGATTATAATGACAAAAGTATAAAGGGCTCGAATAAAATCGTATACAAAGTTGTGCAGCATAATAATGGGAATACCCGCATGCAGATCGATCTGCAGGAGCCATTAATTATTGATAGTGTGCTGTACAACGGAGGTTCAAAGGTGAAATTCGAACATGTTGGCAGTGTTTGGTATGTGCATGTTCCGGCGCAGAAATTATCAGCACAGAATAATGTGCATATCTTTTACCATGGTAAGGTTCACCAGGCAAAAAGAGCGCCTTGGGATGGTGGTTTTATCTTCACCACCGATTCGCTTTCGCGCCCATGGATGACGGTTGCCTGCCAGGGCTTAGGCGCTTCAGTTTGGTATCCAAATAAAGATCATCAAAGCGACGAACCTAATCTGGGCGCTTCTTTAACAATGACGGTTCCTGATACCTTGGTAGCGGTAGGGAATGGGCGACTGGTATTTAAGAAGGATAACCACGATGGCACTACAACCTATCAATACAATGTTAAAAATCCGATCAGTAATTATTGCATTATCCCTTACATAGGCAAGTACGTTAATTTTAAGGAGAAATATGCAGGTGAAAAAGGTGCGCTAGATTTAAACTATTGGGTACTCGATTACAATTACCCAAAGGCGAAAACTTATATGCCCGATCAGGTGCATAAAATGATGAAGAGCCTGGAACACTGGTTTGGTCCATATCCCTTTTACGAAGACGGTTATCAACTTATTGATGCTTCACACACGGGGATGGAGCACCAATCGGCAGTGTCTTATGGTAATGGTTATAAGTTTGGCTATAGAGGTAGAGACATGTCGGGCGATGGATGGGGTTTAAAATGGGATTTCATCATTATCCACGAAAGCGGGCACGAATGGTTCGGCAATAACATTACCACCAACGATCTGGCCGATATGTGGGTGCACGAAGGATTTACCAACTATAGCGAGACTCTTTTTGTAGATTATATTTTTGGCAATAAAGCGGGTAATGAGTATAATTTTGGAATTAGAAAAGGCATCCGGAATGATAGCCCTATTATTCCCCCTTATGGTGTAAATGCACAGGGCAGTGGCGATATGTATCCAAAAGGAGGGAACATGTTACACGCCATCAGGCATAGTTTAAATAACGATGAACTTTTTAGATCGATATTGCGGGGACTGAACCAAACCTTTTACCATAAAACGGTAACAACTGCACAGATCGAAAATTATGTTTCTAAAAAGGCAGGGTACGATTTTTCAAAAGTTTTTGACCAGTACCTGCGTACGGTACAAGTTCCTGCATTCGAATATTACCTGAAAGGTGGTAAAGCTTTCTACCGTTACAGCAATTGCGTTAAAGGTTTCAATCTGCCTTTAAGCCTGAAAAAAGAGGGTATTAAAACGCTTAAAATTATTCCTTCGCAAAACTGGCAACAAGTTACGTTGGTTAAAGGTCAAGATGCGCTTTTTACAAAATCGGGTATCGAATTTATGTACTACCTACAGGTGAAAAACACAAAATAATTCATTTTGAAATAGGCAGAGCAGGAGGTGCTGTCCATCCGGCTGATTTTCATTAAAGGTATTCCTTTTCGTAAGGATGCCTTTTTTGTTATATCTCATTTCTCCTACAAGCGCCTCAGCTTTTTTAAATCAATCGTGTCTGCTTTAAATGGCGCATTTATGACCAATATTGGTTAAAATCCAACAATATTCACGTAAGCGGATATGCTAACTTTGAGCATCATTTAAATGAGTTTGTTGCTAAATAAACTAGCTGAGTGATGTTTTAGTCAGTTAAAACTAAATTTTTGGTTTTAAGGCAGGCTTTATTTTCTTGTACATAATTATTAAAAACATAAAATTACAATGAGTATTAAATGGACTGGGGTTTTCCCTGCTGTAACAACAAAATTTACAGCAAACGATGAGTTAGATTTTCCGGCTTTCGATTTAAATATCGAAGCGCAATTAGAAGCAGGTGCTGAAGGGATTATTTTAGGTGGATCGCTTGGCGAAGCCAGTGTACTAACCGATGAAGAAAAGTTCGGTCTGTTATCGCATACCTTAACCGTGGTAAATGGCCGTGTACCGGTTTTATTGAACATTGCAGAGTCAACTACAAAAAAAGCAATCGAAGTAGCTAAAAAAGCAGAATCGCTTGGCGCACAAGGTTTAATGTTGTTGCCACCAATGCGCTATAATGCTGCTCCAGACGAAACTTTGGCATTTTTTGGCGCCATTGCTGAAAGCACAAGCCTACCGATCATGATTTATAACAATCCTGTTGATTATAAAATCGAAGTAACGTTAGATATGTTCGAGGTTTTGACTAAATATGATAACATTCAGGCAATCAAAGAATCAACTAGAGATGTATCGAACGTAACCCGATTGATCAACCGCTTTGGCGACCGCTTCAAAATATTTACGGGAGTAGATCCATTGGCGATGGAAAGCATTGTAATGGGGGCGCATGGATGGGTTGCAGGTTTAGTAGATGCTTTTCCAAGAGAAACAGTGGCTATTTTCAGATTGATTAAAGAAAACCGCATTGCTGAGGCGCTAACCATTTACCGTTGGTTTTTACCTGTGCTTGAGCTGGATATTCATGCGAAATTGGTACAGTACATTAAATTGGCTGAGGTAGCAACGGGATTAGGAACAGAAGCGGTTCGTGCACCTCGTTTACCAATAAGTGGCGCAGAGAGAGAGAAAGTATTGAAAATTATTAACGATGCATTAGCTGTTCGTCCGGAACTACCTGCAGGTAGCTGGGGAAAATAGTTTAAAAACCAAATATGAACGGAAAAAATATTGTAGCCAGCACCTATATAGAAGTTAATGAAAGAAGCCTTAAAGCTGTTAATCCCGCAACGGGGTTAACGCTTGACGGTGAATTTTTTAAAGCGAACGATAGCCTTGTTAATGATGCCTTAACATCGGCAACATCGGCTTTCCAAAGCTATAGAAACCTAAATAAAAATCTTAAAGCTGCTTTTTTAAATGCTATTGCTGATGAAATCGCCAATCTTGGCGGGGAGTTGGTAGACAGGGCTTCAGCAGAAAGCGGTTTGCCTTTAGGTCGTTTACAGGGCGAACTGGGCAGAACAACAGGCCAGTTAAGGTTATTTGCAAATCTGGTTGCCGAAGGCTCTTGGGTTGATGCAATTATCGATACTGCTCTGCCTGAAAGACAACCTTTGCCACGGCCTGATATTAGACGAATGCTGATCCCAATCGGGCCTGTAGTGGTTTTCGGTGCAAGTAATTTTCCGCTTGCTTTTTCGGTTGCAGGTGGCGATACGGCATCAGCACTAGCTTCTGGTTGCCCTGTAGTTGTAAAAGCACATCCCGCACATTACGGAACCAGTGCAATGGTAGGTGGTGCCATTATCAAGGCTGCCGAGAAAACGGGAATGCCTAAAGGTGTTTTCTCTTTGTTGTATGATGATGGTTATACCATTGGAGCTGCCTTGGTTCAGCATCCATTAACTAAAGCAGTAACGTTTACAGGTTCGTTTAAAGGAGGAATGGCCTTGGTTAATCTGGCGCAACAGCGCGAGCAACCTATTCCGGTTTTTGCCGAAATGGGAAGTATTAATCCGGTAGTCTTTCTTCCCAAAGCCATAGAAAACCAGGCAGAAGAACTGGCCAAAAAATATGCCGCATCAATTACTTTGGGTGCAGGTCAGTTCTGTACCAACCCGGGTTTATTGTTAGCAGTGCAATCGCCGGCACTCGAAAATTTTAAAGCCGTTTTAAAAGAGGCAATTTCAACTATCCCATCTGCAACTATGCTTACCGAAGGTATTGCCAATAATTATGGTAAACTTTCTGCAGAGGTAGTGAATGAAGGTGGCGTTGCGCTTTTGTCGGCATCAACAGTAAAAAATACTGAGCTTCAAAACCAATCAGAAGCGAAAATTGCTCAGGTGAGTGCAGCCGATTTTATCAAAAATCCAAAACTTCGTGAAGAAATTTTCGGTCCATATTCGCTGTTGGTTGTTGCTCAGGATATTGCTGAACTTGAAAAAGCCATTGATGTGCTGGAAGGACAACTTACTGTAACCCTAATGGCCGAAAAACAGGAACTTCAGGACTATCAAACTCTGGTAAATAAGCTGACTGATAAAACCGGAAGGATTATTTTAAATGGTGTGCCTACAGGCGTAGAAGTTTGTGCCGCCATGCAACATGGTGGACCATTTCCTGCTACCAATGATAGTCGTTTTACTTCAGTTGGTTCAACTGCAATCAACCGTTTTGTAAGGCCATTGGCTTATCAGGATTGGGAGCAGGAATTGTTGCCAGATGAATTGAAAGACGGAAATCCTTTAGGTATTTTCAGAACGGTTAACCAGATATTAACGAAATCTCATGAGTAAAACCTTTTTTTGTGTAGATGCACATACTTGCGGAAATCCGGTTAGGTTAGTTGCAGGTGGCGGTCCTCAGCTTATTGGCTCAAATATGAGCGAAAAGCGTCAGCATTTTCTGAAAGAATTCGATTGGATCAGAACAGGTTTAATGTTCGAACCACGAGGGCATGATATGATGTCGGGCAGTATTCTTTATCCGCCTCACGATCCGGCCAATGATGTAGCTGTGCTTTTTATCGAAACCAGCGGCTGCCTTCCAATGTGCGGCCACGGTACTATCGGTACCATTACTATTGCCATAGAGGAAGGATTGATTCAACCCAAAATACCAGGGGTGATCAGAATGGAAGCCCCGGCTGGATTAGTCTTAATTGAATATAAGCAGGAAGGTAAAAAGGTTAAATCGGTTAAGCTGAAAAACGTAGCTTCTTACCTGGCTGCAGAAAATTTAGAAGTAGAATGCCCAGATTTAGGTAAGCTTACTTTTGATGTAGCTTATGGCGGTAACTTTTATGCCATTGTAGACCCGCAGGAAAATTTTCCGGGACTGGAAAACTACACCGCTTCGCAACTGATTACCTGGAGCCAGACCATTAGAAAACGCATCAATGAGCAATATACTTTTGTACATCCGTTAGATCCGACGATAAATGGCTGTAGCCATGTGTTGTGGACCGGAAAAACAATAGATCCTACATCAACCGCCAGGAATGCAGTTTTTTATGGCGATAAAGCCATCGATCGGTCGCCATGTGGAACAGGTACCTCGGCCCGTTTGGCACAGTGGTTTGCTAAAGGAAAACTAAAACAGGGAGAAGATTTTATTCACGAAAGTTTTATCGGTAGCAAGTTTATTGGAAGAGTAGAAGAAGTTGTAGACTTGAACGGAATTAAAGCCATTATACCAAGTGTAGAGGGCTGGGCAAAAATTTATGGCTACAATACCATTAAAATAGATGCCGAAGATGATCCATATGCACATGGATTTCAGGTGATTTAGGGAGTTTTTAAGTTAACATCAGCAGTATAAATAAAAGAATGTCGAAAGTATTAATTATAGGTGGTGGAATTGTAGGCCTAACTTCAGCGTATTATCTGCAGAAAAGGGGGTATGAAGTAACAGTTTTAGATAAGGGAGACATTACCGACAACTGCTCTTTTGGTAATGCAGGGATGATCGTGCCAAGCCATTTTGTGCCTTTGGCTGCTCCGGGTATGATAAAACAGGGTATCCGTTGGATGTTTGACAGCAAAAGCCCTTTTTATGTTCGCCCATCTTTAAATGGGAGCCTCATTAACTGGGGCTTGAAATTTATGAAACATGCCACGGCAAAACACGTGAGCCAATCGGCAGCGCCTTTACGCGATTTATCGTTATTAAGCAAAAAACTATATGAAGGTTTGGCAAAAGAGCCTGATTTCAATTTCGAATTAACGAACAATGGTATTCTGGCATTTTATAAAACAGAAAAAGCAGGAGAAGAAGAAGCGCATTTAGCTGCAAGGGCTATTGAACTGGGTTTGGATATGGCTGTGTTAACAGCCGACGAATGCCGCGCGTTACAACCAGATTTAAAATTAGATGTTTTAGGCGCAGTACATTATCGCTGCGATGCACACCTTTACCCAACAAAGTTGATGAATGCTTTGCTTCAATATTTGTTAAACAATGGTGTTAAGATAGAACGTGGCAGAGAGGTTGATAAAATTGAAACGGCAGGCAATCGCATTATGAAGGTTTTTACAGGCAATACTGCCTGGGAAGCCGATCAGTACGTTCTGGCAACTGGTTCATGGTCGCCAGCATTGGCTAAAATGGCGGATGTTAAAATATCTATAATGCCAGGTAAAGGTTATTCTTTTATGGAGCCAGAACCTCAGCAACGGCTAACTATCCCTGCATTGTTATGTGAAGCTAGAGTGGCCATAACACCAATGAACGGGCAGATTAGGTACGGCGGTACAATGGAGTTAGATAAAATTAATACCCGCATTAATATGCAAAGGGTTAAAGGGATTGTAGAATCGGTTCCAGCATATTTTCCAGATTTAAAACCCACACTCCCGGCAGAAAAAGATATCTGGTATGGTTTCCGTCCGTCATCACCCGATGGTTTGCCTTACATTGGCAGAAGCGAAAAAAGAGAAAATCTAATTATCGCTACCGGCCATGGTATGATGGGGTTAAGTTTAGGCCCCGCTACGGGTTTGTTGGTTAGCCAGATTGCTTCGGGCATGGCTACAGATCTAAAAATGGAGCCATTCGCAGTAGTTCGATAATATAGAATTTATATGATGCGTTTCATCTTTCCCATATGTCAGTTTTAGAAAAAAAGGGTTGGTATGACGTGTTGGGAGGTATCGTCATCTCGACCGTAGTGTTCCGAAGGAACTCCTTTGGAGGAGAGGTCCTGAACTATATTAAAAGATTTCTCCGTTTCGCTGTGCTTCAGTCGAAATGACGCGTGATTTTTGGAATCTGTCATTGATAACTCGATTGGAAATCGTAAGGCAGCAAGCTTAAATCTCTAAGGAAGTCAGGTTTTTAAAACTTGACTTCCTTGACTTAACTCATTTTCTCACCAATTTTCCCAAAAAAAAGCCGAAATAAACTGCTAATTCAAAAATAGCAGAATTTACCCGTTCAATTTAATCGTTTTAGATCTTGCTTTACAGTAGGTTAACTAAAAATATAGTGATTTACAAGCTGCCGAGTTCATTATCAAATCCGTCATATATTATCAAAGTATAGCAGGATTTTAACCTTATTTAAGTTTTATTGGTTTATTTGAGTTAATATTCATACATTCAATTCATAATCAAACTCAACCAACCAAACCAAAATTATGAAAGTATTACCATTTACCATGCTTGTTCCCGATGACAAGAGTGTGATATCGGAGCATATTGAACTTCCATATTTTTACCAGTATCTGCACCGCCATGATGAGTGGCAGATTACTTACATAGAAAAAGGAGAGGGTACGTTAATCGCAGGGAATGATATGCATGCGTTCCGATCGGGCGATATTTTTGTAATTGGGGCAAAACTTCCACATCTTTTTAAAAGCAACCCCGAATATTTCTCTGCTGATAACAATAAAACAATCAAAGCATGTTCTATTTACTTTAATCCTAACGGTATTTTAGCTGCTTTGTTCAATCTTCCCGAAATGAAGATGGCAAGTGGCTTTTTAGCTAAAAACAAACATGGTTTCAAAATCCCTGCTGCTTTTACTAAAAACATGGTAACCAAAATGTTCAATGTTCACCAGGCATCAGGAGTTGATGTACTGTTTAACTTCTTGAAATTGGTTAACAGTCTTCAGGATTTAAATGAGAATGTAGAATCTTTATGCTCGGATATGTATTCTTCTAACGTAACCGAAAATGAAGGTATGCGGTTGAGTAAGATCATTAACTTCATCACCGAAAACTACAACAATCAAATTTCTTTAGAAGATGTAGCCAATGCTGCGTTTATGACTCCTCAGGCCTTCTGCCGGTATTTTAAGAAACATACCGGACATACTTTCGTATCCTTTTTAAACGAAGTTAGGATTAACGATGCCTGTAAAAGCCTTATTTCGGGTGAGAAAGCCGACTGCATTTCAGGTGTAGCCTATAAAGCTGGTTTCAATAGTATTACCAATTTTAACCGGGTATTTAAAAGTATTATTGGTCAGTCGCCAAGAGCATATATCGATACTTATAATAATGTGAGCAGGGTGAGCTACGTAGGCGCTTAAACGAAAACCACTTTTATTTTTTAAAAAAAGCTAGCCATTTTTTCAAATGGAGGCAAATGCTATTCGTCAAATTTAACCAAACCAAATGCAAAACAAATTTAAGTTTTTTGCCCTTTTTTTAATGGTAAGACTATTATCAGGTACTTTTGTATTAGCCCAAACTTCAAACGAAAGTTTGTACGAACAAACCAGCGAAATGGGCACGCTAGTAGTAGGCTACCAAAGGGATGTAGATGCCATTAACGATTTCTATTATCCTTATACTGCAGGAGGTAATTATTCTTTTCCGATGACTACCTTTAAAAGCCCGGAACAAAGAAAACGCCTTCAAGACATTAATAAAGATTATTTAAGCAAGTTAAAATCAGCCAAATTCGAAGGCTTTAGTATTTATGGCAAAGTAGATTATATACTCCTTAAAAAACAGATAGAGTCGTCGGTATGGCTCTTAGGTAAAGAGGAAACAGAATATAATGCCCTGTCGAAATATTTTACCTTTGCCGATGCAATTTATGCACTCGAAAAGCTGAGAAGAAGAGGCACTTATAAAGATGGTTCTTTACTGGCTGCCCAGATGACCGAAATCGCTAAGCAGATTGATACCCTGAGCCAAAATTTCGCTAAGCAAGGAAGCCTCAAACCTGATCAGCTTAAAATGGCAACGGCTATAACCACGAGCTTAAAGCACCGTTTAAAAGGTTTTTATCAGTTTTATATGGATTATGAGCCTGGTTTTACCTGGTGGGTACCTAAACCTTACGAAAGGTTAGATCTCGCTTTGACCAATTACGCTAAGTTTTTTAACGATAAAGGCGATCCTGTACCTGCTGCAAAATCAAACAAGCCAGAAATTAAAGGAAATCCCATCGGAAGGGAGGAACTGATCAGGCAATTAAATGCAGAGCTTATTCCTTATACACCAGAAGAACTGATCCAGCTTGCCGAAAAAGAATTTAAGTTTTGCGATGAAGAACTTTTAAAAGCATCAGCAGCAATGGGCTTCGGTAAAGACTGGAAAAAAGCTCAGGAAAAAATCAAGAATAGCTACGTACCCTTAGGTAAACAGCCAGAGTTGATTGTAAAACTGCAGGATGATGCCTTAAGCTTTATAAAAGCCAACGATCTGATCAATATTCCGGCTCTTGCCGAAGAAACCTGGGGTATGGTCATGATGTCGGCAGAACGCCAGTTGGTAAACCCATTTTTTACCGGCGGGCGCGAAATTAGTATTTCTTATCCAACAAGCTCGATGGAAGAAGATGATAAGTTAATGAGTATGCGTGGTAACAATCCTTATTTTTCAAGAGGAACGGTACAGCACGAACTCTTACCAGGTCATCATTATCAGTATTTTATCAATAACCGTTATAAAAGCTATCGCGATCCTTTTAAAACTCCTTTTAGTGTAGAAGGCTGGCCATTATACTGGGAGCTTTTACTCTACGATAAAGGTTTTGCCAAAACTCCAGAAGAAAAAATCGGCATGCTTTTCTGGCGGATGCACCGTTGTGCCAGGATTCTTTTTTCACTAAATTTTCATCTTGGTAAATGGACTCCCCAGCAGTGTGTCGATTTCCTGGTCGATCGTGTAGGGCACGAACGCGCCAATGCGGAAGGCGAAGTACGAAGATCTTTCAAAGGCGATTATAGTCCTTTGTACCAGGTAGCCTACCTTACCGGGGGCCTCCAGCTTTTTGCGCTGAAAAAAGAACTGGTTGATAGTGGTAAGATGAGCTTCAAAGCTTTTCACGATGCGGTGATTAAAGAAAACTTAATTCCTGTAGAAATGATCAGGGCTACTTTAACCAACCAGCCTTTAACCCGCGATTTTACTACCTCATGGCATTTTTACGGTCAACTTAAATAAATAAACTCACCAAACCATTTGAACCACCAAGCAAGAGAACACATGATTGAAAAAGAAACCACACAATTTAAACCCTCACTTAAATTGATGGATGCAACAATGCTTGTAGCCGGAAGTATGATCGGCTCAGGTATTTTTATTGTAAGTGCCGATATTACCCGGAATGTAGGCAGTTCTGGCTGGCTGTTAGTGGTTTGGTTAATTACAGGCTTTATGACACTTACCGCTGCATTGAGTTATGGCGAATTAAGTGCCATGTTCCCAAAAGCGGGCGGACAGTATATTTATTTAAAGGAAGCATATAATCCGCTGATCAGTTTTTTATATGGCTGGAGTTTTTTTACGGTAATCCAAACGGCGACTATTGCCGCAGTAGGCGTGGCATTTGCCAAGTTTACCGCATATCTCGTGCCTGCACTAAGTGAAGATTTAGTAGCCATCAATTTAGGTTTCTTCACCATTTCACCCGCTCAGCTATTGGCCATTGGAGTGATTATATTACTCACTTATATTAACAATAGGGGGGTGAACGGCGGTAAAGTGATCCAAACTACTTTTACAGTGGCCAAATTGCTAAGTCTGTTTGGTCTTATCGCATTTGGCCTTTTCTTTTTAGATAAAGGAACCTGGAAAACCAACTGGGAAAATATGTGGGTTTTAGGGCCGCTATCTGCAGATGGAAATATTGGCTCTTATACCACTTTGGCGGCTTTCGGTGCCATTGCTGCAGCAATGGTGGGTTCGATATTTAGTAGCGACTCCTGGCACAACGTTACCTTTATTGCAGGCGAAATTAAAAACCCTGCACGAAATATTGGTTTGAGTTTAGCCTTAGGAACCATTATCGTAACAGTACTCTATATCCTTACCAATGTGATGTATACCGGAGTACTTTCATTACACGATATCGCCTATGCTGATAAAGATCGGGTGGCGGTTTCTGCTGCCAATCATATCTTCGGTACAGCCGGTACCATCATTATCGCATTAATGATTATGGTTTCAACTTTTGGCTGTAACAACGGTTTAATTATGGCTGGTGCCAGGGTGTATTATTCAATGGCCAAAGATGGGCTTTTCTTTAAAAAAGTAGGTACACTTAACAAAAATGCAGTTCCTGGTTTCGGACTATGGATTCAGTGTATTTTTGCTTGTTTATGGTGTATCAGCGGAAAATATGGCGATCTGTTGGATATGATCTCGTTTGTGGTGGTGATGTTTTATATGCTCACCATTTTCGGGATTTTTATCCTTCGTAAGAAACGGCCTGATGCCGAGCGGCCTTACAAAGCTTTTGGCTATCCTGTGCTGCCAATTATCTATATGGTGATGGGACTGGCTTTTTGTATATTGCTGATTATTTTTAAACCTAAATTTACCTGGCCTGGGTTAATCATCACGTTAATTGGTATCCCGGTTTATTACCTGATTAAAGGAGGTATTGCCCGACAGGATTTGAAAGCAAAAGAAGCGGTTGATGTGGGCGGTTAAAATATTGATGTTATTCATCAAAATCTAAAGGAAATCTGAAAAGCCGTAGCACTATATTTACCACAAAAAATCTGTAATGACCACTTATCCAAGCGCTAAAAAAGCAATAGCGATCATCTTATTAAGTTTTGTATCCTTTCAGCTGCTGGCACAGCAGGTGGGTTTGCAGCCTTATGCACCAAATGCTGCTGAAATGGCAAATGCTTACCAATTATCTACTAAGCTGGATACCGCATTACGCAATATCCCAACCAACAACGATCTTATTCCCTTTTGGAAAAAAGACGGAAGTGCATTTTGGTACAAAAAGAACCTTCCTAACAGAACATGGGAATATTATTATGTAGATGCTGCAACAGGAAAACGTAAACCGGCATTTGATAACAATAAACTGGCTGAAAATATAGAAAAGACAACGGGTAAAAAACAGAATCCATTAAAACTTCAGCTTGCTGAATTGTATTTTGCCGATCAGGATAATACGGCAAAACTAAAAATACAGGATAAATGGTATGAATTAAATTTGAGCGATTACAGTTTAGCGGATACCAAAGACACCCTAATTTATCGTTACAATGCCAAAAGACCTTTGCAGCAAAGCAGATCGCGCTGGCAACGGAACCGTGAATCCAGAAAATCGCCTGATGGTAAAAATGAAATCCTCATAAAGGGGGGGAATATATTTGTGGTTGATCTAGCTACCAAAGCAGAAACCCAATTGAGTACCGATGGCAATGCCGATAAACCATATGGCGAAGTTGCATGGTCGCCCGATGGAAAAAATATTGTTGCCTATAAAATCGATCCGAAAGAGACTAAAAAAGTACATTATGTATTAAGTTCGGTTCCTGGCACTACCCGTGGTGAATTAAGATCGAGAGAGTATGCACAGCCTGGCGACGATTTTACTGCTTATCAACCCTATGTTTTTAATGTAGCGGCTAAAATTGCAATTAAAGTAGATGCAGATCCTATAGATTTCTTTGGTGCACCAGAATTGCATTGGCGCGATAATAACAGCAGATATTATACCTATGAGAAAGTAGATCGCGGCCATCAACGTTTTAGGGTAATTGAAGTAGATGTTTTAACAGGTAAAACCAAAAACATTATCGATGAAAAAACAAAAACCTTCATTTATGAGCGGCGCATTTATACCCGTTACTTACCTAAAACAAATGAAATATTGTGGACCAGTGAGCAGGATGGATGGCAACACCTTTATCTGGTTAATGGCACCACAGGAAAACAAGCGCTGATTACCAAAGGCAATTGGGTGGTTAGGGATATCGATAGTGTAGATGTGGTTAAACGCCAGGTTTGGTTTAGAGCTTGTGGAATGAATGCCGGTGAAGACCCTTACTTTATCCATTATTACCGGATTGGTTTCGACGGTAAAGGATTGGTAAACCTTACGCCCGAAAAAGGTAACCATAACCTCAGCTTTTCTCCGGATCGTAAATATTATATCGATACTTACTCTCAGGTAAATGTACCACCTGTTAGCGAGTTAAGGTTAACTGCGAGTGCCAAAAAAGTAAGCGAAATAGAACATGGACAAACGGATGTTTTTTTAGCTACAGGTGTTAAACTGCCTGAAGTGTTTGTGGCTAAAGGAAGGGATGGCATAACCGACATTTGGGGCATCGTTTGCTTCCCTTCAAAAATGGATCCGAACAAAACCTATCCTGTTATCGAAAATATTTATGCAGGTCCTCATGATAGTTTTGTGCCAAAAAGTTTCCTACCTGCCAGTGAAATGCAGAGCATTGCCGAATTAGGCTTTATTGTAGTACAGATTGATGGGATGGGTACTGCCAACCGGTCTAAAACTTTTCATGATGTATGTTGGAAAAACATAGCAGATGCGGGTTTCCCTGACCGGATATTGTGGATGAAAGCTATGGCGGTGAAATATCCAAATGCTGATATTACCAGAGTGGGAATTTATGGCACTTCGGCGGGGGGGCAAAGCTCAACAGGTGCCCTGTTATTTCATCCAGAGTTTTATAAAGCTGCGGTTTCTGCTTGTGGTTGTCATGATAACCGCATCGATAAACAATGGTGGAACGAACAATGGATGGGCTATCCGGTGGGCCCGCACTATGGTGAACAATCTAACATTACCAATGCACAAAAATTACAGGGTAATTTGTTTTTAATTGTGGGTGAAGCGGATGAAAATGTACCACCAGAATCAACTTATCGACTTGCCGATGCATTGATCAAAGCAAATAAAGACTTCGATATATTAAGCATTCCGGGGATGGGCCATAGCGATGGCGGTGTTTACGGACGGCGGCGTAAACGCGACTTCTTTGTAAAACATTTATTGCACGCCGAACCACCAAATCCGAACTCGTTGGTTCAATAGTCGTTGGTTGATAGGTAATTAGCTATTTGTTTGTTGGTCATTTGCTCATTCAAGATTCAATATCCAATCTTTCTCTCATTCAATCATAAAAATAAATTGTTACTTTGCTGCATTATCTAATCATCCTTTAACCATGTCGCAAAGAATTAAAGTATCCTGTCTGTTTTTATTTGTGTTGTTATCTAGTGCATTTGTGGCCAATGCATCGAAGATAGATTTCTATCAGATCAAAATTTACCACTTGAAAACCGATGCACAAGAAAAAACGGTAGATGACTATCTGCAGAAGACATATTTACCCGCATTGCACCGTAATGGAATTACAAAAGTAGGCGTGTTTAAGCCCATTGTAGGTGATCAGGCTGTGGTTATAGAAAAGCTTATTTATGTATTTATTCCTTTGAAATCATTCAATGGCGTTCTGGAGCTGGATGAAAAGTTAGCCAAAGATAAACAATATGCTGTTGATGGTAAAATTTACCTTGATGCAGTTTATACCGAGGCTCCTTACGAGCGACTAGAATCTATTGTTTTAAAGGCTTTTGAGGACGCTCCTCATTTTATGCTTCCTAATCTAAAATCTCCGATGAAAGAACGGGTTTACGAATTAAGAAGTTACGAGGCACCTACTGAGAAATATTTTAAGAATAAAGTTGAAATGTTTAATAAGGGCGATGAAATCGGGTTGTTTAAAAGACTTAATTTTAATGCAGTATTTTATGGAGAAGTAATTGCTGGTAGCCGAATGCCTAATCTCATGTATTTAACCACTTTCGAAAATAAGGCAGATAGAGATATGCACTGGAAGGCTTTCTCCGCAGATGATTATTGGAAGAAGTTATCAGCCATGCCTGAGTATCAGCACAATGTTTCTAAAAACGACACTAAATTTGTTTACCCAACAGACTATTCAGATTTTTAAGAAAGGTAGAAGCTGAAAGACTAAAGCTGAAAGCAAAAGGTAAACTAATTTCCGTGCAAATCTGTGCTTCCGTGGCAAAAAATAACCCAATCCAGATAGATCCTGAAACAACCCGATAGCTATCGGGCTCAGAAGGACGACCGCTGGGACCGGGCTATGAAATCTTAACGTTTTTAATTGCTTAAGGGTAAGAAAGGTGGAAGCTGAAAGACTAAAGCTCAAAGCAAAATTAAAATTCCGTGTAAATCTGTGCTTCCGTAGCAAAAAATAATTCAAGCTGGATAGATCCTGAAACAACCCGATAGCTATCAGGTTCAGGAGGACGACCGCTGGGACCCGAGCTATGAAATCTTAATGTCCTTAGCTACTTAAGGATAGAAAAGAAGGTGGATATCTTTAGCGAGCTACTCACAAAAGTATTTCTTTGTTCTTACCTTCAGTCAGAATCAACTGATTCACCGTGTCTTCAAATTTTCCAAAATCGAGGGGTTTAAATAAAAAACAGTTGTCCTGATCAAAGGTATCTATGGCTTTATTGTCACCGGTGCTTACAAATACAACGAATTTTACACTGTTTCGAAGCATTCTGGCTATATCAATCCCTGATATTCCCCTTTGGATATCCAGAAATAGGAAGTCAATTTTTCCGTATGTCCAAAAGGCCGCCATGGCATCTGTTGCATCTATAAAACTTCCTTTTAGTTGGAGTTTGTCTATTTTGGAAACAAAGTTTTCAAGTGTTTTTATACTCATTTGGCTGTCATCTATAATTACACAGCTATAGGATGTTGATAGAGGGAAATTCATTCGTAATAAGCAATTTTACAAACACTTACAAAATGCTTGCCATTCGATTATTTTTTAAGTTTATCATGCAAAAACGCTTTGTTTAAAATATAAGTAATCAATATTTTATGGTCTAGTAGTGCTAAAATTGAACTATTTGTGTGCTTTGTATTTTTTTTGATAGTATAGGTAATTGCGGTTCTACTTTCGTGTTTATAGAAACCTGAAGAAATCTTTTTCGCAACTCCTCTTCTCTGATTCCTTCAGGATGTAAATCGAAAAGAAAAATCATTTTTGATAAATACATTATTGCTTTTAATATTATACCGTATGGCGCAGGACAGTTAATCTGTTAAGCCAGTTATATTTGTAAAGAGATAACTGCAGTATCCGTAATTGTTTCGCTAACCAAATAATTTTCTCATCATGGTTGTACCGGTACTTATCAATAAAATAAGCAAGATGTTGCTGTTATTTATGCTCGTTTTTTTGTCGTCTAGGGCTGGTGGAAAGGCCATAAATCAGTTTAATCTTTTGGTTGCCCCAGGTACATTATCAGACAATGCCCTAGCCTTATTATGGGATAAACAACATGGTGCGACGAATATAATTTATCAAATCTCTTTAAACGGTAAAGTATACGGTACTACAGGAAAAACCAATTATACGATCGAAAATTTGAATCCAAATACCTGGTATACGGTAAGTGTAAATGTTAAAGGAAATAAGACTGCCCGCTTAAATACTCTACGTTTTAAAACCAGGGTAAAGGGAAAAATATTCAATATCTTAGATTTCGGCGCAAAAGGAGATGGTATGGCCAGTAATACGAAAGCGATTCAAGCAGCAATAGACGCTTGTAGTGCGGGCGGCACCGTTTATATCCCTAAAGGGGTTTTCGTTTCAGGTGCACTATATTTAAAAAGCAACATGACCCTCCGGATAGAAGAAGGCGGTATATTAAAAGGATCAACCGTTGTAGAAGATTATTTGCCGATGATCCTAAACCGTTTTGAAGGTTGGGAGCTGAAAACATATGCCAGTTTACTCAACGCAGGTACACTTAACCGCAACGGAACTTATAATGTGAAAGATTTAAGGATTACAGGTAAAGGGACCATCAGTGGCGGAGGTAAAAAACTTGGTGATGCGATGATTAAAGCCAGTGGAATAAGAAGCAGAGGCCGTTTAGTCTGCTTAATGAACTGTCAGAACGTAAGTTTGTCTGATTTAACGATTACTGAACCGCCTTGCTGGACCATTCATTATATTTATAGTAACAACGTAACCTGTCAAAATTTAAACATCATAACTGTAGATATCCGTAATGGGGATGGTATAGATCCTGATTCTTCTACCGATGCTTATATTTTTAACTGTACTTTCGATACTGGCGATGATTGTATAGCCATTAAATCGGGTAAAAATCCTGAAGGCTTTTTTGTAGCCAAACCAACCAAAAATGTACGCATAACAGATTGCGACTTTAAACGCGGTCATGGTATTTCGATTGGCAGCGAAATGTCTGGAGGGGTTAGCGATGTTTTGGTGCAAGATTGCAAAGCAGGGAAATTGTTACACGGTATGCAGATAAAAGGAACAAAAGATAGGGGTGGTTATGTAAAAAATGTAGCCGTAACCGATTGCCAACTATTGCAGATTACGATCTTCTCAGCAGTTAATTACAACAACGATGGTGAAGCCGCACCACAGATACCTACCTTCGAAAATTTTGTATTCAAAAATATAGATATGTCTATGGCTTCAAATGCAGTCGCGGCAATTAATATCAATGGTTTTAAAGATCCGGCCCACCGCTTGAGAAATGTAACTTTCACGAACGTCACACTGCCAGAGCAGTCAAAAATTATGGTAAACGATGCCGAGAAAATAAAATTTACTACAGTACAATCTGTAACTGGCGCTAAACCCCAGTATGTCGTGAACAATAGTTCTGAAGTGATTTATTAGTTCATTAGTCATTTGTTCAATGGTCATTAGTTCATGACCTAGTGACCATTAAACATCAATTATTGATCTTTTTATAACTTTAATAATCCTTACGACTTAATGATGAGGTATTGTTTCGTGAAAAGCTGTGTTTCCGTGGCAAAAAACTAACCATAAAGTTTCTGAAATAAGTACGATAGCTATCGGATCAGAATGATGCAATTTTAGATCCTGAAACAACCCGATAGCTATCGGGTTCAGGAGGACGATCGCTGAATCTGAGCTATGAAATAGATCTTCTACGAACTTAATGCCTTTAACTTCTTAATGACAGAAAATATCACTCCATCTCTGGTAAAAAATTAGATAGGCAAACGATTGCGCGGTTTTTGTAGCTAAAAACGCACCAGATCCTTTAATGTGTTTGTTAACTTTATCCCATAGCAATTAAAATTATCAGCTTGCTTAACATAAACACATAACCAAATTAAAATTTAATGACCCCGCATTATTTTCTTAAACATTTTAAAATAACCAACCCCAAAAACCATCCTAAGCGTGTTGTTTTGGCATGTGCGTTTTTTTTAATTGCCGCTCCATTTTTTGCTTCTGCTCAGCCAGCTGTTCAGCAAACCAATCAGGTAGCCGAAAAGGTTACCAAAGTGCTTAGTGCAAAAAAGATCAATACCACCACAGTAGAATTGTTGCTTTCTGATAATCAACGTTTAACGTTAGATTTTTACGGTGATCATATTTTCCGTCTTTTCGAAGACCCTACAGGAGGTTTTATACGCGATCCGGAAGCGAAGCCAGAAGCCAAAATCTTGGTAGAAAATCCACGCAGACCAGTATCAAAACTGGATATTAAAGATGAAAGTGGTCAGCTTTTCATATCTACAGGTAAGATTACTGTACTTTTCGATAAAAATACTTCGCTGATCAAAATTATCAACCTCGCTACACAAGCTGTGGCTGTTGAAGAATTAGCACCGATTCAGTTCGAAAAAGGAAAAGTAACCCTTAGTTTGAAAGAAACTCCACAGGAGTATTTTTACGGAGGTGGCGTACAGAACGGTCGTTTCTCACACAAGGGAAGAGCCATTTCTATCGAGAACCAAAACAGCTGGACGGATGGGGGAGTAGCTTCACCAACACCTTATTATTGGTCTACCAACGGTTATGCTGTAATGTGGCATACCTTCAGTAAAGGAAATTACAATTTTGGTGCTAAAGAAAAAGGATTGGTAAAATTGGCACATGAAACCGATTACCTGGATGCTTTTTTTATGATTAATGATGGTGCAGTCCCTTTATTGAACGATTTTTATCAACTTACCGGAAATCCGATTCTGTTGCCAAAATTTGGCTTCTACCAGGGCCATTTAAACGCTTATAACAGAGATTTTTGGAAAGAAGACGAAAAAGGAACTTTATTTGAAGATGGCAAACGTTACAAAGAAAGTCAGAAAGATAATGGCGGTATAAAAGAATCGCTTAATGGTGAAAAAAATAATTATCAGTTTTCAGCACGTGCGGTGATCGACCGTTATAAAAAACACGATATGCCTTTGGGCTGGGTACTTCCAAATGATGGCTATGGCGCTGGTTACGGCCAAACTGAAACATTGGATGGCAACATTCAGAACCTAAAGAGTTTTGGCGATTATGCCCGTAAAAACGGCGTGGAAATTGGGCTTTGGACACAATCTGATCTTCACCCTAAACCAGAAGTGAGTCCGTTATTACAGCGCGATATTATTAAGGAAGCGAGAGATGCAGGTGTTCGGGTATTAAAAACCGATGTGGCATGGGTTGGTGCCGGTTATTCGTTCGGCTTGAATGGTGTTGCTGATGTGGCCCAGATTATGCCCTATTATGGCAATAGTAGCCGTCCGTTTATCATTTCATTAGATGGCTGGGCGGGTACACAACGCTATGCCGGGATTTGGTCGGGTGATCAAACTGGTGGTGTTTGGGAATATATCCGTTTCCACATCCCTACTTATTTAGGTTCTGGTTTATCCGGTCAACCGAATATTACTTCTGATATGGATGGTATTTTTGGTGGTAAAAATCCAACCATCAATATCCGCGATTTTCAATGGAAAACCTTCACGCCAATGGAATTAAATATGGACGGTTGGGGCGCTAACGAAAAATATCCACATGCATTGGGTGAACCTGTAGCTTCGATTAACCGCAACTATTTAAAACTGAAATCGGAGTTGATCCCATATACTTATAGCGTAGCTAGAGAAGCAGTTACTGGATTGCCGATCATTAGGGCAATGTTTCTGGAATATCCAAATGCATATACTAAAGGTACTTCAACTCAATATCAATACATGTACGGACCTTCTTTTTTGGTGGCGCCAATTTATCAGGCGACCAAATCAGACGAAAAAGGTAACGATATCCGCAATGGTATTTACTTGCCTGAAGGAATATGGATTGATTATTTCACCGGAGAAAAATATACTGGGAACAGCATTCTCAACAGTTTTGACTCGCCGTTATGGAAGTTGCCCGTTTTTGTGAAAAATGGTGCCATTATTCCGATG